>Ga0335072_10001098_pt1 | contig 45821 bp, 45 predicted proteins | sample Lox_Sample_21_FD_206725 | JGI IMG/M metagenome (GOLD analysis project Ga0335072, IMG submission 206725) | Soil microbial communities from Loxahatchee National Wildlife Refuge, Florida, United States - Lox_Sample_2.1 | ecosystem: Environmental > Terrestrial > Soil > Wetlands | place: USA... | reverse complement strand
CAGCAGAGAGATGTGCGCATGATGCAGAGTTCGGACTTAGGGCTCTATTCGTTGGACTCTGGGAATTACGCCAACTCTGAAATCGCCGCCGCGGTTGACTAGCTCCCAGCCAGCCGTCGTCCAATCGTGCACTTTAGACTGTTGTTTCGAGTTTGAACTGCAGCTTCTGCGAAAGATTAGTCTTTGCAACTGCGACTCTTGAAAACGCCCACGCCGTCATTGAAAGGCTGACCCAGGCAGTCAACACCTATTACGGCGCTTGGCGAATCCTTCCTTATGTGTATTATCACTCCGCTCGCATCTTGCTTTGTCTGACTGCACCTTTAGCTCCTTCTTCTGCAGAAGAGTGCTGGATGCTACTATATTGCGGAAGTGGCGGAGATGGCGAGGATTTGGATCAAGTAAGCGAACTTGAAGCGGAGGAGATTGAAGAATTGGCCGAGAATGAATAGCTACGGCGCCTTCCTAGAAAAGTCCCGAGACTTTGGGCTCCACCTTTGACCAGAGATTCCCCACCGCCGAGCCCAAAGAGAAGATAGGTCTTATGAAGTCGCCACCGCTGCCTTCAGAGATAAGGGATGCGTGGGAAGCGGAAATCAAGGCAATGGAAAATGTCGGGATGGGGCTTCACTCCTCCTTTCCGTCCCGCTGAAGAGGAGCAACACTCCACTCCGCCGAAGTCGAGATCGATACAATTCAATTTTCCACCGGAAGTGAGGGGACGTGGTGATGCTGGCCTTTCGGAAATGAGATTGTGCGGCCCGGAGATGTATCAGTAGAACAAGGAGCTGGGGACAGATATGGCATTTGGTGAGGTGGACCACGGAAGTAGATTGTGGTTTGATATTGGGAAGAAATCTACAGAGCAGGTCAAAGTACCAATCTTGGATACCCCGGAGAGAACGGTGCACTGTGGCTGCCTAACCGGGCAAGAGCCGCACATATATGAGAAGACCTTTCTTCAGAAAGCCCCCACCGTGTGAAGGACGTTCAAAGGACACTTTAAGGAATCAGTTCGAGGCACGCTGATTCTAAGCTGGCTGTGGAGTCTCCCCGAGGACGACAAGCAGTTCTAACTGATGAGATGGGACCTGATAGCTCTCCAAGTCACCATCTGAGACGGCGAACTCTATTTGGGAACAACTCTTACCACTAGCGTTTACTGACCTTCTGCACCTGAACGCTAGCCTTGACGGCACCATACAACGCAGTCGCCACTATAGCGAGAGCGCCACCACTGAGAACCGTTGCAGCTACGCCGAGAGTTGCAGCACCTGCTCGGGCAATCCATCGCCCGAATCTGCCAGACCTTCCCTGTGCGCGACCAGAGCCTTCCCGCATCCGTGCCGGTATCCGCATCCGCATTTCTTTCCGCATCTCCCCTTCCCGCATCTCTCTTCCCACCATCTCTATTTCTTCCCACAATTGTTGGAACTTGCCCTCAATCTCAGCTTTCTCGGCCTCTATCCGTTCAGCTAGTTCCAGATCTTTGTCACGGATAGCTTCCTCATATCCGTCCCACTGCATGACACTTGATGGGATATCGTCCACTGAATGCCTCTCCAATGACCCGCTCGACCATGGACGCTGTACTAATCGTCGTGTAAGTGAGCTTAAGGATGAAGAGCCGCTCAACGACGATGGCGGTAGCCAGATCGCACTCAATCTGTCCATGTCAGTATTCGATAGCTGCCCATTTTCGGCTTCTTCGATAAAAATTGGCATGGCGTGGACAGTGGAAGTAGTGGCCTCATCGAGCGCGGCACTGTTCGACAGAGAGCTCCGGTAATCGAAAGCTCCCGCTGACTCAAGCGTCACCTTACGAGAGCTAAGCGATTCGTCGGTGGACGGCAGGGTCTGCACTTCTGAAATTACATCACTCGGAGATCCCTTGGCTTGCACAGTGAGCGAATCAGATACAGATGCAGAGTGAACTGACACGTCTTCGGGGGCCGCTAGATCTTCTGGAACCGCATCTGTAAGGGCTTCCCCGAATGAGCCATCCGCTTCGGCGCTGTCCGAAAGAGGAAGCGACGGATCCAAAGGCCGGTTCTTGCTGTCGTACTTGTACACACCCCATTCTCTCAGCTTGCGGCCGAGCTGACCTGCGCTTTAAGAAGTTAATGATGCAATTTTGAAGTCCGAACCCTTGCGTATAGAAATGGGCAAAGATATCGTTGGTATTACGCCAAAGACCAACGTGCTGACAGGGAAGCGACTTACTTGGCGACAAACTGATGTTCCGCTCGCATGAAAGCGAGAATCTCAGCAATGGTCTTCTCCTGGTACAAGGAACACAATAGCTCCTTATGTACATCCCATCGTGCTTTCGGTATGCGTGCGGCGTTCCGCGCCGTACCGTTCTTGAACCTGAATTTAGAATTGAGTGAAGTAACGCTTACTTCCATGGCTGGGGCTGAGAGCGAGGAATGGTCTGCGGCAGTGTGGGGGAGGATCAAGAACGATTATGAAAATGCGTATGAACGATGCACAAATTCTCGCTGTCTATTCTCAGAGACGCAAATAGATTTGGAAGAATGAAAGAAATGTACCTGTCTTGGATTGCTGGTTTATTTTACATGCAGGCTACTCACGGTTGTAGCCTTGTAGGTTGGACCGATATAAGGACAGTGGAAGCGAAAGTCGAATTGGCTTTTTAGGACTAGCGGACTGGCTGACACGCCTCCGGAGCTTCCTTTCGCTCTAGGGGACATTTGGCACCCCATCAATCGTACTTGACGACCTTGCTAAGGAAGATAGAGAAGGCTATACGGGCGCATCAAAGCTAAATTGGAGATGGAGACCATTCAGGAGTCTCCCTTTGTATTGTCTATACTGATGGAGTCTGAACGTTGACACTTACAAGAACAGACCTGTACAGTATGGACGTCATGATGCATGCTCTTATGTTTCATGGATATTCGTGCTCATTCGCGCAAAGCATTCCCGTTATTCATCCAGCCTGTCAGGCCTACATTCTTCATATTGCCGCAGTAGTGCTTTCCTGGGCTTCTCCTCCGCCGGCGGATGCTTTCCAGCCATGGCTCTTCGTAGGAGTGTGTTATCCGCATCAACCTGTTTATCATAGGCTCGATGTTGAAATTGCGTGAAAGGTCTTTGAATTTCGGGTCTGCCATGAGCGCCTTGATGACAAGTGCGTGTGCCTCGAGAGCGTCGCGGTAGTATATTGTACCAAGCTCTTCCGTCGAAAACATTTTCCTCGTCTTCAATGTAAGCAAAATGAAGTCGAGGAGTCATTCTCGGAGGGAAATGAACGACAGGGCCCGCAAGGTAGATGGCATCTGAAAGATTCTGGAAGCTGACGAGCGGGCGCATATGGTTCAAAATATCTAGCTTTTCAACGTTGGGGAAGGTAGTCGGGAGGTTGCAAAGTTCATGCTTCCACAGCTCGCGGCTGCTGTTGTTCAGGTGAATGATAAGTCTGAGGTAGCGTAATCTAGAGCGAAGGGCCTTGCGAGAGCATTGCCGTATGTCTTCGAGCGCGCCAGGTTTGGCAATGCGTAAGCAGATTGAGTTCTGGAGGGCAGGGTAGGCTTCATGGTAGAGCTGCTTGCACGCGAGTAGAGATCTAAATATATCTTTAGTGGAAGGGAGATCTGGAGAGTCAACGCCCGGGCAGGCGTGGCATTGACAGCGGACTGGAATCTGGCTTGCTGTTTAGCCTCCGCACCCCGCACTCCGCGGTCCAAATTTTCCTGCCGCCCATCACACACTTATGTACCCAGATAAATTCGGATTTGTGAAGTCTACAGACCCGTTGAATACCGCCCGTTACCTAGAAAATGAAGGTCGAGGCACGACAGAAATGGAATGTCTGGAGATGCAACAGAGAGTACTAGTGGAGGTGCACACAGAGGAGTAAAAAGAGTCCCGATGAAGCGCGGCAAGGCGAGGACTGTAGAGTCGACCTAGGCTTGCCGTGGGAGCAGACACCGGGAGATGTGGAGAGCTCTTATCGTAATTCTGTACATAATGACTTTGTAGTCCAAGTCTGAGAGCCCTCCTTCCCACTTTGGATCCATCGTTCACAGGGTTCAGCCTCAGCACAACTCCAGATTCTCTACTCCGAGTCTTTACATTCGCCCCCAAAAACGCCGGCGGGGTTTTTACAGTATGAATGGGGCGTTCTCACTGTAACTACGCTAATGCAAGCCGAGTATTGCCAAAGACATGACATTCCAACACTCACAGCTTCCTACTTTCCGCTGATAGGATCAATGTAGGTTAGCTGGTGCCCAGCCCGTCTGTGGCTTGCCAAGAAACGCTGACATGTGAAGTTCTGCATGCTCCTCGCCTCGAGTAGAAGGAAGCTTGACGATCATTCCAATAAGGCACGCCACACCTACGCTCGACGCACTCTGGACCCTCGCCACGATGCACCCTGTACAGCACTTATTCGACTTCGCCCTCGGTTGCACAGACATTCACTTCTGCAGAGATTCCGGCTGAGGCATCGATTTCACGAGACGATCCTCATGTCGGTATGTACAACTACTACGCGATGTGAAGTGCTCGTTTCCTAAGACTTTCTTATTGCCAAGCTCGGCGAAGTTGAAGATAGGTCAAAATATGAGCCTCATGTTTCTGAGCCCACGTGCGTGATTGGCACGCTTGCAGGTGCTCCACTTACACTACTATCTAACCTTGCTCAGACACGACATGAGGGCAGCTCTAGACTTTCTCCATTTGGGCAAGACGGGTGCTAGCGGTACCGCTTAAAAGGCGCTTTCTACTATTGGGGCTGAAGCCTAGAAGTCTGGAGTCTCGAAGCGGTTTGCATGAAAATGCCCCCACTCCAGAAGTACGCAATGCTGTCGGAAGATAGATATGGGCAGTCACTCCCGAGGCTGAAACAGGACGGCCGTTCTGTCTCAAACTGAGAAGGCTTAACTTGAATCTTGGTCAAAGCACAATGTCATCGGAAGGTCGATCGTACGCCAGCGAGCAGATCAATGAGGTTCGGTCGCACTCCAACGACCACCTCCCGGAGGTCTCGCATGTTGGTGCGCCATTCAGCGCTAAGAATCGCTATGAAGACTATGAATTCTATGAACCGCATCCTCCTGCCACGCCGGAATATCAACAACATTCTACGTCTCCACACTTCTCATCTCCGCAGTCTCCGGGCTTGACATCAGATGGCTCTAGATCGCCGGCAGAGGGTCTCGAGCCCAGCCGCGATCCTAATCGACCACTTTCGCCAACCTCAACTTATCGTCAATCCCAGGTCGGCTCAGCCGGCTTGGAATCAGTAAACGAAAAGGAGGGCGAGAAAGAAGTATACCAGAATGTTTATCCTGTCGGCATGGTACCACATCAGCAGCCACAGTATTCCTCTGAACCGGAGCGAAAGCGCAGAATAGTCTGTGGCATGGCGATGAAGTGGTGTGTTGTTCTCACAGCACTAATACTTGTTGCCATAATTGCTGTTGCCGTGGCTCTTGGAGTTGTCTTTGGGAGAAAGCACCCGTAAGCATTCTCTTATGTTGCAAATTATAGGATTCGAGCTGACGGGTCTGTGAATTCGAGGCCTCCACCACCGCCAGCGAGTACGACCTCGACAGCTCCATCACCACCGATAAACACCACTATGCCCACCCCCACCGGCAACCCTGCGTTCGCCATTGGTGGCGCCCTCAGCCCCGAGTACTACTCTAAGCAAGGGGCCTTCAATGGCAGTGGCATCGCCCTTGCCTCTGTGAACTTTGGTGTGGATGCCAGCATATATGTCTATTACCAGCATTACACCGGCGAGATCAGATCAATGATCCTGGAGGCCGATGGCAGCTGGAATGACGCTGGCACCGTGTCAACCAATGCCAGGAATGGAACGCCTATCTCGGTAGTCGCCTTTGTAGTGAACGATACCGCGCAATGGCATCTGTTTTTCATAAACAAAGACAACTATGTTACCGAGCGAATCAACTCCAATACTAGTGTATATCAAGAGAACATCTGGCAGGATGGCCCACTCAATCAACTCGATCTGAAAGCCAGCGACCAGGATATGGTGGGTCTTCAAGCTTGCTTTTGGGGTGACTTTTACGGTGACTCGGACTACTCGTTTGGCGATGGCTTCAATGCCACCAACGAGACCACTACGAGGACCGGCATGGATCTGTGGTATGCAGACACAGAAACCTCCTTCAAGCAGTATAGCTGGCTTGATGGCCAATCCCAGTGGAGCTCCACGGAGTACAACTGGACTAACCAGAATGGTCAAGCGGGTGTCGGCTGCTATACCTGGGCAACTGGCTCAACGCAGTATGTCTTTATGGTTGATCTTACTAATACGCTGCAAGTCTATTGGTACGCTGTTCTATTCTGCTTATCCCTTTCAATTTTGGCCTATACTGATGCTGCTTTAGGAAAGATAGTAACGACAGCAACGCAAGCCCCACGCATCCTGTCAATCAGTGGAATCAAAGTCAGTACATCCTTATGTTGTTGTTCCGCTACAGACCTAAGTACTAACCAACGTTTTTTAAGTTTCTGAGGTAGCAATACCTAATGTGCATCCGTCTACGTCCATGGGCTTCACAAACTACCTAGTCTGCCAACTCGAAGACTACACGATACATGGTTACAACCTCACTTGGCAGGCCGAGAACACAACTTTCGCTTCAGTCTTTGGCGGTGAGAGCGGCCAGTATGACGAATTCACCATTACAACCGGCGGTCAAGATGTACTTGGACTGCCGGGGACGCATCTAAGCATCACCGCACTTTCCCGTGCAGGTAGTGCATATCTCACAATTTTCTTCCAGACCGAGGGATCCGATATCTCGCTATACGATAGACAAGATATCTCTGCTGGCGGCATTTGGACCTCAGCAACTGCTCCTGTCGATGATTAAGGGTGACTCAGGCATGGAGAACGATGTCCGCCGTCAGGATTTTCCAAAAATGGCGCGCCCACGAGCATTGATTGTTCTTGGTTTCTTAACCCAAATGTTTTGCCGGAATGTGTGTTAATGATTATGGAATGCCTATTAGTGATGCGCGCCGGATGGACTTTGATGACTTATGATTCTGTGTATATCTCTTTTGCCCTCTGATTTGGGACGAATGACATCACACTGCTGACGATCAGGTTCAAGGCAGATCGCGCTGGGCTGTTCAAAAGGAATATTCGAAGATTCTTTACTTCAGCTCTACACTCGTACAGAGACTGAGCGCTGGAGAGGAACTCACTTTCTCTCGTCTAGCAGAGTCTGGTGATTGTTCCCCCTGAAGCGTCCTGATAAAAGCAATATTGAAACGGTTTTGTCACGCATATGGAATTTTACAGTACCTGATTCACATCTAAGTAATGCTATGTCCTTTTTCCCCTACGAAATGCAATCCAATTTCCTATTTACGCTGTTTTCGTTCTTCATGCTCAATCGAGTGTAAGAACGATGCCATTTTCATCCGTGCCCCGTGAGGAATATTGTGAAAGGATAGAGGTGTGCCAAATGGCAGGTTGTACGATTGGGAAGGCATAGCAACGGTGGGAAGGCAGAATCCGGAGACTCGTTGGGTAGGAAGCTTGCTTATTGTCTATCTGGGTGTGTCCTCACTATCTCTAATAGATGCTCAAAAGACAGTTCCTGTGCCCATGAGGGGCTAGTGACCAACTGGCTCCACCACAATATGTGTTGTGTTGTGCGCAGGTATCATAGAATTGGTTGTGTAAGCACTGCTTATTATCCTATCGTACCCCAGATGTAACCGAAACGCGGCCCATTCGCAAGGCGTTGGAGTATCTGACTAGGCTTCTCCCATCTTCAACCTCCCTCCCTCGAGCCCTTGGCCAAAGCTGGCCCAGCTCGTGTACAATGACTAGGGCACTCCGGCCACGCGGTCGACGTAACAGGGAAGGCTGCTTCGCAAGTGGCACAAAAGTGGTGGTGGCTGTAGAGGGATTGGCGAAGAGTCGGAAGACAATTTTCAACTCTCATGCCGTCATTGCTAGTGGCGAGCGAAGGTATGTTGAGCTCACTGGACAATGTGGGATAATTGAATGTTGCACGGAGGAAGGTTCGTATTATTTGTTAGCAATGAGCAGAATCGGATTGAACTTACCTTCCTTCCATGATTGGAGAGCTGCTCTCAGCCACTCCTACAGCCTTTTAAGGACTCGTCAAGACGCAGCGCGCGTTTCTGCTGCCTTTCCAGCCCCCAGTTGTTTTCGCCTTTCTTGCGTTGCTCTTCTCTCTTCCAAGCTTCATCAGTCCAGCCTGATTTTGGGCACGGGTTGTGGTCTGTGGGGTCGCGGCCTTTCCGGAGGTCTCGGTTTCGGAGGCTTGCGGAGGTGATCACGGGGAGGAGAACCAGGGTTGCAGGATTATGCGAGACGGCTTTGTAGCTCGACTCGAACAAGAAGCGTGAGATGGGCACAGTGGTTGTCGTGTTGAACAATGGTATGGATCGTCCAGAGAATGACGGCTTTGTTGGTACACAACAAAGCAAGGAAAGCACCGCTTTGAATTTGGTTGGGGACAAAGTGATCTTTCATAGTGTTCGCCTTTACTCTGGAAAGTGGAAGGCAGACGTTAGTCATCATAATCGATCGCCTCCTCTGTTCTGGAACGAATCCTCGAAAGGAGCGGACATAGGGCACCTACCTGGAAGGACGTTGAGTAGTACCCGCCCTTTTGAAGTATTGCTCAGAAACTTAGGCCCAAGGATTGATTCGTCGTCTGTCAGCCTCTTCGCCAGAGCTCGCACCCACGGATTTCATCACGGCGGACGCGGTGCGTTGATCGCCTTTAAGATTCCATGATCACGTCGGGTGATGGGAGGCCCTAGCGCGCTGAACAAACAAGAGCTAAGATGAGCGATAACAATAGGATCTGTTGTTGGTAACACTCTTTGACTTCAACATAGCTGTTGTGTGCGTCCTTTGCTGGCTGTTGTTCAAAGGGAGATTTCTTCCTTTTTGACAAGGCAATTTGGTCTTTGTGTGGGTACCATTTCGAGATTTTTGTGCAACCGGTGATGAACATATAAGCCAGAATTGCTCCGGTCCGCAAATACCACTAAACCAACTCTCAATTACTCACTAACACTATCATCAGGAAGAAATCAAGGACGAATTCTCACTCACATCAGAAGCAGGACTTCCTTTTCAGCATGGACTTCCAACATTCCAAGGATCTCGTACCGTAGCACGCAATACACAACGTCTCCTCCCTGAACATCTCCTTATTCATGGTCTATCTAGACATTTCTTTGCTTAAGAAGAGGAAGAACGATGCCACTACCAAGAACCAAGACTTGTTCAAAATCAAGAATGCTTCATTGAAGAGCAAGAAGGGGTCTTTGAGGAGCACCGGAAGCGACAGAAGACTAGCCCTTCTCGAGGCAACACACAGCGGAAAGAAAAGCCGGGGCCGAAGAGAAGCGCAAAGCCAGCAGAGCACGCCGTCGAAAGAAAGAATACCACACTGCCAAAGTGGAGCTCCAAGCCACAGCAAAAGCCAAAGTCAAGGCTAAAGCCAAACGTACCATCGCCTGCGAAGCCACGACCGAAGGAATTGCTGAGACGGTGGCGGCCGAAAGTGAGTGCAGCGAGCTGGAGAGGAGACCCAATGCCCACGCAGCCAGGAACGCACGTAAGTCTCAACTCCAACCCACTGGATGCTTCAATTGTGGCCGATTAGTCCACTCCAAGCAATAACGGATGGCCAAGGCGGTGACCGATCAACATTCCCGCAGACAAAGCGGCTGAGTTCATGGACTAATTCATTCTAACTCTGGCACTTGCTCATGTTCTCCTTTCCCTCGAATGTGGGCACTAGGTTAGTAATGGTCTTGCACTTTCAGAGCGCTTTTCCACTGTGTGTGTGATAAGCGCATTCATCTTTCCTTTCCAAGTAGTGGTAGTCCCCTGCTCTACGTTGGGCAGGAACGTTCTCCGTCGCAGGCCGGTCCCGCAGACAAGAAGTGTACGATCTGAATCGAGGAATTAAAATCCATCTCAATCCCTGCTAATGCGACTTGTGACTTGACTGGCCGAGCATTGGGCGGTAGTTTGTAGTTAGCATATTGGCAGGACATACATGACAGTACAATCATAATAATTGAGGAGACGCCCTGAATCAATCATGAAACGACGATGTGAACATGATGGTTATGGAGGAATTCTAAACCCCACCAGTCCTGACGTGGAAATCGACTACCCGGCCTTTGGTCACCTATGCCTCAAGCAGACACAACGAAATGTCGTTGAGGACCATGTCTCGCACCGGCCTGGTGCAGGCGTCGCCATAGCGGACCAGAGAGTTACGTAGCCAGTTTCCGAGGAACCCGAAGCCCTTGACACAGTTTTGCCACTCATTTTACCTCTTCAAGGACCCCTTTGAGCCAGGCTGCTGTCTCTTTCACATGGCTCAGGAAAGGGAAATGATCAGCGGAGATTCTCGTCACCTCGATTTTGGCCCCTAGAGCTCTTATTCTTTCGATCATCCACTCTTGACTATGGATTGGAACCACTTTGTCGTTCTCTGTCATAAGGTACGAGATGTTCCACTCTCGGGGATCAACTTCCGGTAACGGAGTCATTAGAGCTTCCAGAGCAAAAGGTCGTAAAGTCGATTCCCAGCGCTCCGCTTCAGCCGGAGGTAAATCGGTGAAGAAGGTGCTCCCGAGTCCTATTGGTTTGAGAAGCATACCCTGTGTACATAAATCAATTTTCATTCACAAAGAACAGCCAATTGTTGTGAACTCTCACCCTCTCAGTCTGCTCAAAATCAGGCTCTGGCCCTTCGATGACTCCAAATTGCTTCTCGTAGTCCGCCCGGAGTCCACCAACGCTTTCGCCCGCTAGAACAAGCGGCCCTGCTATCACGGCAATTTTGACCACACCGCCCTTCTTCCCTTGCTTTTCCCGAATAGTCTTCCAGAGACCCTCAGCTGCGGTCAGGCAAGGTGCTGCACCGTAAGAATGCCCTAGGAGGACAATATCGAGGCCTTTGCTCTCTATGGCGTCGGCCAAGGCGGCCCGGATGGCGGCCACGTCGGCTTCGAACGCATTGGGCAACAAAGGCTTAGTTGGATTGACAGAAGGAATATCAAGGGGAGTAAATCCTGCGGCACCAATGAGATCTAGTTGCTTGACCAAAGGCACAAATGCGTCTGAAGCCACAGTAGTTATGCCTGGGACGAGGACGGTACCAGACAACATGGTGGTTGGTGGAGATAAAAGGGTCCGCTTCTGACGTTGTGCCGTATTTGTAGAGTGCACAGAGAAGTAATTCTTTCTCACCTAGTAGTAACGGAGACGCAAGATTATACAATACAAGGAGGTAAAGATATCCTTTCAGGTCATAATTCCACACAAAACGAGGGTACGTGGGTTGCTTCAGCATGCTTCAGTAGATTTGTCAGCGCTGGTGGCCTGAAGGCGTGCCTATCGCCTCGTGGGGTTCATCGTAAATATGGAGAAAAGCATTTACTACCTGCCAAAAAGTGTATAGCATCTGGCCAGAGTTTGACGTAAGATGCTTCCTTGAATCGGATATCCATGCCAACAATGGATGGTGGAACGACGTCATCAGATATCGCACTGAAAACCGGCAACGGCCGCCCTTACGAAGACCTTGAAAGAGTGCCGAGCGACCTTAGCTGCGGCCTCAAAGGCAAGAGTCATCTATGGCAAGATTTTGTTAGCAGAGTACTATATTTGCCTTCTAGCTCATCTTGTACTACCTGTCAACACCTCGTCAGCAGAGAAGGGACGCCTTTGAAAGCGACGGTAAGGTGGACATTCCAACCATTGAAGACTGGTGGTAAGCGGTAACAATTAGAACAATTCTCTGTGATCCTCCAATCTTCACCTTTGGCAAGTGGATCCTCCCCAGGCGTTGACATATTCGTGCTTTGCGGAGAACATTTCACATCTAGGTAAAATGGACGCCGAATTGTGCAGCTTGCCGCTGCTCCCCTCGCACCCACACTACATGGGTCTAATTCAGAATCCCTGCCTTTTTCAATTTGGCCAGCTTTGAACTTCGTATAAGGGAGCCCGTTTTTAGATCCTCATACCCTCTTCCCTTTTCCCTCTCTCCTTCTCCCTCATGACTTCAGTTTTCAGTAGCACCCTCATGGACCAGACTAATATTGAGGCCATAAGCCTCGATCCCCATCGACGTTTGTAAGAACCATTATCACGGTTACCACCACGGTCACTACCACGGTCACTACTACGGTCACTACCACGGTCACTACTACGGTCACTACCACGGTCACTACCACGGTCACTACCACGGTCACTACCACGGTCACTACCACTCACTACCGATTAAGGCAAAATAGATAGGCAGTTTAGAATTGATGATATTGCACGAAGAGTTAATCTAATAGTTGTGCACATCGAGAATATCAACTTGATGCTCGTGGGCTTGGCGCCATGTCGTAAATCCACTTCTAGGCAAGCTCTGGAACAGGCTGTGGTAGTCTCTCTGGTGTTGAGGGAAAGTCAAACTTCTCACTATTCATCTGATCCAGCTCTGGTGACCGAAATGGCAGCTTCAATCGCTGGGAGCTGGGCACCGACGGCATAACTGGCCTGGCTACTTTGACCATTTGGGCTTGATCCACAGTGGCAACGTTGTCCCTTTGGAAAAAAGTTTGCGTTGATTGAAGGACCTGCAGCAGCTCTCCATTGGCGGCGCCTTTCGCGATGTCCAAAGCTGTTCTTCCATCGACGTCCTTGTAATTAGTAGTGGCACCATTTTCAAGCAACCTTCTCGCAGCTTTGACACCGCCAATCTCCGCCGATCTAAATAGCATCTCCTGGATTTTTCTCCGAGGTAGGTCCAACGCTGCACCTGCTTCGATCAGTGCTATCATGAGGGAATAGTGGTGATTGGATCGTGACAGAGTAAGTGGACTATCACCCCATCGATCCTTCTGGTCAAGCTTGGCTCCATGGTCGATGAGATCCTTGGCAGCCTGAAGATTCCCGCTGAATGCGGCGGTGTGCAGTGCGGAACGTCCGACGTGATTGGTGGAGTCTCGTGGTAGTTCGGCGTCCTCAAGAAGCATTCGGAGAATCTCTGGGTCTTTGGCGAACACAGCACAATGCAGTGGAGAATTCTCAATACATGGTTCTCGCTCTAAAGCGTCATTCTTTCTAACCTCGAGTGCTTTTGCGAGGAGGCCCTTGAGACCTCTCCTTGCCAATGCCCATATAGGCAGCGTTTCGTCATTCGGTGTTTGTTCTTCATGCGGAAGCATATCCATGACGTCTTCCCGTCCATATTGCCAAGCAATCGTGAAAGGGGTCCGACCAAATTTGTCCTTGAGTGTAGAGTCGGCGCCCAAGTCGAGTAAAACCTTGATGACTTCAGTCTTACCATGCCGACTGGCTTCATGTAGTGGAGTCAGTCCGTTGTTGTCCTTTTTGTCTTTGTCGAGACCTTCCTTCACCAGCAAGCTCAGGATCTCGGAATGCCCGCCTCGACTGGCCCCGTGCAGCAGAGTGCGGCCGTCTTCGTCCACGCAACGGAGGGATGCGTTGTCGGATTTCAGGACGTTCAGTGCGAGTGCGCACCCATAATCAACTGCGCGCAGAGCGGCGGTTCCTCCTTGATGATCCTTCATTTGCCCGTCAGCGCCATTCTGAAGGAGCATATACACCGTTCGCGCATCGTCTCTTTCTGCCGCCAACACCAACGCTGAACGCCCGTTCTTGAACTCTTTGATATCGAGCTCAATGTCCGGATGCATCAGCAGAAGCTCGACGATGGAATGGAAGCCTTTGACTGCGGCGAGCGAGAGTGCAGTGTAGCCCAAAGTATCCTGCCGATTGACCTCGATATCCGGGTGTTTAAGTAGCTTGCTGACAATGCTCTCATAGCCTAGGTTCACCGCTTGCATGAGGGCTGTTCGATTGGACTCCACATGCTGAATGCTATTGATGTCGATTTCGAGCTCGCTTCTCCCTAGAAGCAAGTCCACGACCTCGTCACGTCCTTCCTCGACAGCTTCGAACCAGGGCGTGCGTCCTCGAGTACTGGTAGTGTGAACCGAAGCTCCTAGATCTAGCAGTTGACGGACAACTTCGACGTGCCCTTTCCTGCAGGCATACATGAGAGGTGTCTGTAGGAAGGTTGGCTCGGTGATGTCAACCGTTATCGACGTTCTTCCAAATCTAGACAGAGCACCAGACAAACCATACCAAGCACAAACATGGAAGCCATCGAGGCCTTTGCGGACGTCCCAACCTTCCGGGCCACCCTCTCCCGTTATCCACGCTGTCTCTACAAAAGTCGCCACCCGAGTTCGGTCGCAGACCAGCTCAAAGCTATCATCTTGGAGCTTTTTGTCAGAACCAGCTTCGCGAACATGATCTCCCCAATATTGCGAGGCATAGGAAATGAAAGGATACTTTTTCATTCTGGCGTCGAAATCTGCTTTCCCACGGCTCGGATTTGAAAAGGCATCCAGCTTCAAGTATGTCAGACACGCTGCGGCCATACCTTTTTCTGCGTCTGGAAAGTATATGGCCCGACGGTCACTCAGATATTCTTGGAGCGTACGGTGCATACGGACAGCACCGAGATCATCTTCAATGTCACTGATGGAGATCAGTCCAAGAGTACACTCGAGAATTGTCGTTACTCCGACACAACCCTCGTTGTCGTCCCATCCATCGCTGCCGAACTCTTCAGGCCACTGCTGCACAGCAAGCACGTGTTTTAGCTCTCCGACCCGAAGATTGCGGTGTGCACACACCAATATGGCGAGGATTTTGTATGCAAGATCACGTTCGGTTTTGTCTTGGACACCAATGCGTCTCATGGCGTCGTCATATATGCCGTCCAGGTCTTTCGGAAGGGTTTTCAGTGCTTTTCGGATTGCCATACCGCTCGTCTGCAACTTGAGAATGTCCATGTAGAGTTTGGCAAAAAGGAATCTGTGTTCTGCCATGGCTACGACAGTAGGAGGTATATCGTTCAGCAGCTTAGGAGAGGCATGACAAAGCCTTTGAAGTCTCGTCTCACCAGGAGATCCTCTATGAGTCCATTTGTCGTAGGCGGCTGATTGATCGTCCTCTACCTCTTGCCCGATCTCCCATCTGACATACCTCTCTATATCCTTGTCCATATTCGGCGTAATAATGTCAATCTCAACACTACCATAAGGCTCGGTGAGCAAGTGAGATTGATCCCTGCAAGAAAGACCCTTGTCCCTACAGTTCTGACACACGTCATAAGCATAGCCGTCTTCGAGGCAGAGGTTGCATCGATAGTAAATAGCGCTCTCCTCTATCAGGTCTTCTCCGCATCTGTTGCAACAAATATCGTTGTCGCGTTTGTTGTCAGCGAACCTCGAGGTGAACATCAAGCTGACCCTCTCTGTTCCAAACTGTCGGAGCTGCTTCTGTAAAGCGGCCCGCGCTTGTAGCGGACATTCGTCGAGTGCGTCAACAATGATATACACCCTATCATAGGCGGTGAGCTGGGCCCGCAAAAGATCACAGATGTCCTTGAGGCGCGGCTTTGCGTTTATGGCCCTCGCCCTCCGATACAACGTTCGTAGGTCCGAAGGGATGCCTACGGACTGAGACTCTTGAAGCTGTAGTAGCTGCTTCAGCAGGCTGCCAAAGAGGTTTTCCATTGTCTGGTTCTTAGAATCCTTATGGTCGAGGAACAAACAAATGACTGGCACTTTCGGGTTGCTGACATGCTGCTGGAGATGGCGTGCTATAATCGATGAGAGTACAGTCTTTCAGAAACATCAGCGGAGGACAGCAGATCGGTCGAGTATTGCATACCTTGCCTGATCCTGCTTCGCCATCGAGCTGCAGATACCAAGGGCGGCCTTGAATCCATTGTTTGTAGGCAACGGAATCTAGCAACCACTGGCCCAAAGGATAGCACTGGCCAGATATCTCGTACTGTCTCGCCAAATCCTTGAGTGGCGACAGCCACTCCTGAATTCCTTCCTTCTCCTCCTCGAGCTCCTTTCTTTTTTTCTCTTCCCTTTCTCTTTCACGTTCTTCTTGCTCCTGCCGCTGCCTATCCTCAATCATTCTAACGCGCTCATTCGTATCTTCCGCGTGCCTTTTGACTGCCCTCTGTAGACGAAGATTCTTGAGACCCACCGCACTGATTGGCTTTAGGCTATCGTTGATAAGATGCAGCTCCTGATTTGTGCTAGTACCTTGTTTCCAGATGCCGTTTGCGATCGCGAGGTTCACTTGACCAACGGCCTCACTGGCTTTCACGTGGTCACTCATGTCGATGACCTTGTCCTTCATCTCTTCAACATCGGTCTGCATCTGCTGAGATACAGCGAAATGCTTCTGCTCTAGATCGGCGCTAGCTTTTTGGCCATCGACGATGTCGCTGACCCTCGCGTTAGTGTCTTCACTGAGCTTTGTTGAAGTCTCGGAATCTGCCAGTAGCTTCTGGATATGACTGGCGTCGATATCGACTCGATCCTGAATATTTCTCAGCTGCTCACGGATGACTTTCTCGTCATCTTTAAGTGAGATCAAAAGCTTGAATTGATCCGCATCGAGAAGAGCGCAAATCTCTGCATTAAGCCTCATGATTTCACTGAGCATACTGTCGAACTTCTTCTTGTCCCATGTGTACTTGAGTGTTTGGACAACCCTCTTGGTACCATGGGCTGGTTCTAACTCCACAAGTAACTGCCCGATGACGGCCTGCATCCGTGCCAGAGCGCCTTCAGGTTTGCCTATTAAGCCTGGCCATGGCTTAATCGAGCCATCCATCTGTATCGTTCCGCATCCCTTCGCGAGGACAAAGAGATTAGCGTACCAGGTATCTGCTGGCTTGGCCCTTGTTTGATAGTCTTTCAGTCTGTCATATATTGAAGCGAGTATTAACGTCAGCCTTCCCGTTTCCTGCAGAAGTCTTTGACGCTCCTCCTCGGCCATTTTGACATCTTGTACCCATCCGACAAGAGAGTTGGCAGCCTCTATCAGCGAGAGGATAGCAGACGCCTCACCAAGGCCAGTAGCCATGGTGGCTGAAAGAGTGGCATGAAATGAAGTCTGGAGCTAGTAGCACTCTCGGGCCAGCTTTCACGAAGTCGATTGAAACATTGGTACAGTCATGACTCTCGCAAAGACCACAAGAATTCCCAGTGTTCAGCGTTATTCGCAATCGATGCCGGAAAGGGGAGTCGCAAGAACAAGCCCAACAGCAAATGGCGATGGACTTCCTCATTCAACCCATAACATTTGCCATCGCACCAAGTCATTCGCTCACATTCGCCGGACCCACCCCACCCTCAACGCTCCTTTCCATGCCCCTGCATGTTGCCGCTGGTCGATGTTCCAGATCGACGTTTTGTAATCATGTCTCAGAAATTTTAGCCTGGGAGTAGTTACCGTACAGTACAATACAACACAGCCCCCACCACAAACTCCTGAGGGATGTGGGACTCTCATGCTGACGAACCTAGTCAGCCATTGTGTATTTATGGAATTGGAGGAATGCTTACGAAAAATTTGCCTCGCTTATGTAAAGCTTCTAGCACACCGAGGAGAGGTGGTCTCTAGGGCCGCAAAAGGGATTTAGTGGCCAGAAAATCACTACAACACGAGAGAACATTTTCCGCATGGCTATGCAAGATTCCTCACTGGAAGCACGAGCTCTCGAGCTAAATGGCGAGACTGGCATGCTACATACATCTCATTTCCACACCTCCAGACCAGCTTTTATCAAGTCGCCCATACCTCCGCTCGTAAGGTAACCTTGTCGTTTTGTCTGTTCCCCAGACGCATCATCAGATTCTCCAGAGGTAAACTCGTCAGCAAAACCAGGTCCTGTTGACGAAAGGCATTGAGCTGAGAATGGTATACAGTAGCCCTCTGCTCTATTCGTGATCTGTTGACCCACGAGACGACCAACGCCTTCACCCGGGCCCAAAGAGTTCGTATACTGGCACAAGCCAAAGCAAGGGGCGCTGCCGAAATTGTTGCAACGTAAGAAACACTGTGACTGGCTTTGGCCTTTACAGAGTATGTTAGGCTGACACAGAGCCCCGATGCACCCCGTGGATGGGGTACAGACCGATCCAACTTGTCCAGGTGCTCTCGAATTTTTGGATGGCCCATCATCTTCCCCAGGTGTTATAAAATGTAGGCCGGGATTGACACCACTCAGTCCTGTAAGGGCTGAGGCGTTATGCGACACGTTGGCATTCACGATCGTGGAACCTCCGGGCGGTCCCTGCGTATTGCTAGCAGTGCCGTTGGTCGTGGCATATCCGGTTGATCCCTGCACGCATAGGCCTGGATTGCTCCAAATGGCATTTGCGGCATATTGCCATAGGTTCGTATAATTGTAGATCGTATTGAACGTATAGAAGATGCGGCAGTTAGCTGCTTCATAGACGAATTGTAAAGGAGTGCTTTCACCATTTCTGACCTGGTCACGCATGTTGAAAGATGCGGTGGATATCCAGACAGCCTGATCCTCCGCACGATCTGGCAGATAGTTGGTAGTCGTGATGTTGATCGTCTCGGCGTTCCCGATATCTATGTCAAGCGAGACAGAATCGTAGGATAGTGCACCGCGCGTACCTGCAGGAGCTTGCATTGGACCAGTCTCTGGGCGACCACCCACCACCACAGTGCGGACTCCAGCCTCGTGGTGCATCATCTCCATGAACAGCGCACATGTGGATGCGCACGTACCATCAGTAAGCTGCAGATGTCAGCACAACAGACCGGGTAGAGAAGGCATGGAGCTCACAATGATTATATTGTCAGCAGCAAACGGCGGCTGGAGTGAAGTCGCAGGGCGGTCGCCGAAACCGTACACAACAAGGCCCCCCGCCTCCTCGTCGAAGATTACGCTTGAGAGATTGTCACGTTGCTATGCATAGCTTGGTCAGCTGAGGTTGCTAAAAGGGCAACTTGCGAAACATACTGTAGTCGTGAAATAATCCCCATTGTATAGATGAGGTCCGAAATACTCGCCCCACGAGGTAAAATTTGCACCAGTAGACGCATCAATACGGTCGGAAGCGACCCAATCACTGTCTGATAGATAGGCATATGTGTCGTTATCCAATTGAGAGCCATTGGTATTGTAGAATGTCGTGAATGTGTTTCCCAAAACATCAGCCGATGGATGTGCGCGAAGTCTGCTCCCGCCAAATGGATTGATTGACGGAAAGAACTGAGTTCATCATAAGCTGGAGATACATTCTGACCCTTTGAGACTTACCTGCTTGAATGTGTCAAAAGCAAGAAGACGGTCACCGCCAAAGTTTTGTTGAACATCAATGACCACCTTCGTCATTCCTGCCTCCTTGCTTCTTTGCAGAAACTCTCCGACAGTGTTTGAAAAGCTGTCGGCATCATCACCGTACATTTGAAAGCTTGGGATACTGATGACAGCTAAGGAAGAGTCATTAAGGAAATAACCAGTTAGGAAACCTCCACCACTTGGATATAGATTTGGCTGAAAGACATCGGCATTTTCCGGGTAGGCAGAGCCAGGCCAGGAAGTAGCAATAGGCTCTGGAGCAAATGAAGTTGCATAAGACGAGGCGCTTGGCATTGCGGTAGTTGAAGACTCTGCTGCAACCGTAGTAGCCGCAGATGCATCGTTCGAGAGACACGGATCTGGCGCCGACATATTGAATGATGCTGGGTAGATTCCTAGGACGAAGAAGTTGAAGAAGTCTCCTCCGGTAGCGAGTGGTCCGGTAGGGCCTGGATCATTATAGAGTGCGTACCATTCTGTGGCAATCTGGGTCCCGTTTTCAAAGACAAAGGTCAAATTGTCACCAGGGAAGAAGGGTGAGAGACCTTCGAACACACTGAAATAGTCTTGGATATCGAGAGCGGAGCTCGACATGATCAGATTCCAGTCGGCATGAGGTTCAAGGCCACCCATGGCGTTTACTGCGGCATATTGTGTGAGATAGTCGTTGACATCCCGACCATTAATCGTGGCAATTGCCGATGGCTGCCAGGTGACTGTGGGATCCTGAGAAATTTCGACGATGTCGTCTGCGTACCGTCAAATTCATTGGCCTACGAGCGCGGAATTGGAGCGATCTACCATACCATAGCTGTAGATCTTGGGATTCTGGACGCCATCAGAAGAGACAGAGACGATCCCGTACGGGCTGCCAAAAGAGAAGGCATTGAGGATGCCGAAGTCTAGGACGAGATGAGTGTCGTGAGTTTGCTGGACGAGATTCTGCAAAGTTGCCTCGAAAGCATATTGGTTCTTGAAGACACCGTCGTTGACGTCCTGTTGGATTTGGTTCAGGCCGTGGAGAAGATCGACAGCAGGTTGCTGATAGCTTGCTGGTGGATTTCTCAAATATGCGGATGTGCTTTGGAATTGAAGAGTATCGTTGTAATAAGTCAAGAATTGAGTCGCAACGCCGGGGTTAAAGGGTACACTGGAGAGGCAGTCGAATGCTTGTTGGGCAGTGAAGACCAATTCTGCATTGGTCATCAGTTTGAATGGTAGAAAGTAAGGTCTTCAAGCGCACCACATGAATTGACGATATCGGCACATGCGGTGGACAGCGGAGCCACCGATGTTGCTCCAGATGTTGGTGAGACACTGGAATCTACGGGGGCTGCGAGCGTAGAGAATAAGAATAGGAGGTGAAGAAAGAGGGGCATGCGCATGATGGCGCAGAATGAGAGACGATAAATTCAAGCGAAAGGAATGGCGTTTGAGAGGAGGAGAGAATGAGGAAGGAGGGAGGAGGAGGAACTATGTTAGCACCAGTTCATCGAAGATCCAACGTGGCAACCAAACAAAAAGACCTTGGGGATGACCGTGTCTGTGGTTTTTTCGGAGCCGCATGATTCCCACAGGTCTGGGATGTGAAACGTGCGAGGACGCTGGTCAAGAAGTTCGCAGATCAATGGGATGGGCTGTGGCCCACTTTCGAAACCAGTCTTCGCCCCATCAACCGTGGCAATGGACTGTGGTACACGGTACAATACCTGACGTTCGCCGTAGTGGAAGCGAAGGATCAGGCGTCATCTCTCGCAAGCCTTAGTGAGATTTCGACAAGGCATCAAACCCGTTACGTTCCGGGGCCCGTCTCAGATACCCGAAACAACTTGAAATCCCCACCAAAAGTTGAATGCAGTGTAATTATCGTGCCTACAACTCACACAATTACCTATATTCATACCAAACTGAGGACCTGTGGAATTTTTCATCAGGTATAGCGCGCTAGTTCGGGTAAAGTGCATAGAACAGTTTGATATTCAGCAAGATGATACATATCAGAAGGTCGACCGCGTCTTTGACCATTACTGCTGATATGGTTCTATTCACCTTGCTTCCCCTCAATGTTCCTAATCTGGTAGCCGATCACCAGCGAGCTCGGTCTAGAGTACGCCATCAACTTCCTCACGGCCTCAACTTGGTCCTTCAAAGACCACTGGTGCAGCACCGCCGAGACGGAGATGATATCAACGCCCCGCAGCGCCAGTAGCTCGGGTTTGTCCGTAGACAGGATGTCAGCCTCGATGAAGTGCCCCTTTGAAGTGGTCCTTGTTCTTGTCCTTGAATAGCGAGTAGTCCACGTCCCAGTGGCTGACGATGTCGACGCCGTACATGTTCTCAGAAGGCGCGCTGTCGAAGATGAGGTGCTGCAGGTCGCCGCCGAGGAAGTAGTCGACGTCCATGAGGATGTCGTCGGCCTGCAGGCGCTTCAGGATGGTGGGATAAGCGAGGGAGCGGGAGATGAAGGGGACGAGCCAGACGTCGAGGCCGGTGCATGAGTAGCAGCGAATGGCCCATGCTTGGTCGCGCTATTGGCGAACCAATTAGCATTTTGAAGTTGTTGATGTGATGAGCAGTCGCAGATGGTTCGCACATTGACCGTGTGAGTACTGAGAGAGAGCGAGGGGTAGTGGAAGGAGAAGGTCTACCCATACTATCTCGTGCGCATGCTGGAAGCAAGTGCTTGTCAATGGTAGGAAGATAGTCTGTTTCTTCTTATCGGATTTGGGCATACTCAGGCTCCGAGTACTTTTTCGCCTCCTCCGGGGACGAGATCTCTGATTATTCTGGTCATAACTACAGTTGCATAGAATCTTTGTGTATGTCGTAGATGGCGAAGAGACCAAGGACACTGGATGTGGAAAGCGGGCACAGATCGATGTCAGGGTGGGATACTAAGTGCTGACCATGAGCTTCATCTATCAGTCCTTCCGTCCGTGGTCTACAGGGCAATGGCGTTACTAGCGTGTTCCCTCTTGCTTCGGCGACTTGGGTAAGGTATGATGACTTGCAGCAGGTTCCATCTATTGGCGTACATTGTGCGGTGCCTGACGCGCTGTGCGTGCCTGCGCAATGCCTCTTCTAGTGGCCTCTTTCGCAACTACGTGCAGATTTATTCAAAACTACACTATCTTTCTAGATTCTAGATTAATGCATTGTCCTTTGCGAAATGGCCTAAGCCCCTAATACTGACAAGTGGCGTCACTACTTTGTGCCACTCAAATGAACTCAGGAAGGACGACACCCGCGGTTGAGATCGGATATCCGCTCTTATCAGCTGGAATGACGGAATTGGGGATGAAGGCAATGAAACTGATTCGGATCAGGTGAGAATGGCGATTTCACCCGGATTGACGAAACAGGGGATTCTGGTACCTGCACCAAATACGTCACCGGTCTTGCGCCGACGGGGCGATCGTGGAAAGAAAATCTTTAGTCTCTTCGTCAGTATTGTTTGCTTTATTCTTCTTGAGATATGCTCCCAGATCCTGACCTCTCGTGATGCTTCAGGTGCTTTTAACAGTTATCACCGCACTTGCGCACAGAGCCTTCCCTTTGACCCACAATGCCACCACGCATTCGGCCGATGTGCTCCCGTTCAACATCACCAAGGAGACAATAGAAGGAGATCCTAATTACACAGCCCCAATTTTCCCTATACTGCCTTTTACAAAGTATGCCGACAACCCAATCCTTTCTCCAAACCCAACAAACAACTGGGAGTCAGCCTACCTGTATAATCCAACAGCAATTGTCCTGAATGAGACAGTATTCCTGCTCTACCGCGCTCAGAACGCCTCGAAGACGTCGAGTATCGGCCTCGCCTGGTCTACCGACGGCTTCAACTTTACACGCCTCAACAAGCCCATCATATATGCTACAGAAGATTACGAGACCATAGGAGGCACAGAAGACCCTCGAATCGTCCGCGTGAACGGCACTTTCTACGTCACGTATACTGCGTACAACAATGTCTCGGCACAGCTATGTATGGCTACATCCACCGATCTCCTGAACTGGACGAAGATTCCTCCTCTGTTTCCAGGCTGGACGGACGTGGCGTACTCGGACATTGACATTCCAATGCCGCGAGTCAACTATTCCAAGTCAGGCGCGATTGTCAGGGAGCCTACGCCAGACGGGCTGTATCACATGTACTGGGGAGATTCGTTCTTTTATCATGCCACGTCTCCCGACTTGAAGAATTGGACGACCTTACCCGCTGAGCAGTACTTCGCCCGTCCTGTCAACCCGTGGGAGAACCGCCTAATTGAACCCGGTCCTGCGCCGATCAAGACTCGGGATGGGCGCTGGCTGCTTGTGTATAATGGCATGACGACCGGACGGGCTGGATTTCCGCAGAACCAGTATTCGGTCGGCCAGATGTTGATCGATCCAAGTGGGTCTTTCCGCCCAAACTTGAATACGAGCCAGACCGTTGGGTGTGCTGGGAGCATGTACCAGCCTGCACTGAAGGACGGGCCGATTGCCAGAATCGAAGAGCCTTTTCTTGTTCCAGAGGCGAGTGACGAAATGCAAGGACAAGTAGACCAAGTCGTTTTTGCAGAGGGATTGGTCCAATTCAAAGGGAAGTGGTTCCTGTATTATGGGCAAGCGGATAGTCAGTTGGGGGTTGCGACTGCACATGTGCAGCAGTGACACAGGTTCAGATTTGATGAAGAGGGTCTGGAAGTTCAACCCGCATTGTGTAGTCGTCTAATATACGATGCGCCAAATACCAAAAATCGGAAGTCTTAACTCAGAGCTCTTAGGTATTGATGCCAGTTCAGACCCCTCATGCTATCGTCCTTCTACACGAGCGTTCTCAGATTCTCCGTCTCTCCGTCTCTCCGCAATGATGATTCGGCCCCCTACCTCAAACCAAGCAGGTGCTGTTCGCGGAGATCGTAAATCATCTCGTGGATGAGGATCTGTAAACAAGCGAATTTGACAAGGGAGAGGACACACACAAACACCTTCTCATTCGCCCAGAGAAAGAGAAGAGAAGGAGAGGAGCGAACACGAATCGCAAAAGTTGGCTTACTTCCAGCTTTAGCCCCTTTCTCCCAATCTATCCAAAGGCGAACTTCGAAACCCCGCACAATTCCAGACAACATTACACCACAATGCTGATATGGGCAGGGCCGAGATAATGACTGCCGAAAACAGCCGCCTTCGACGCTGTTTTCAACCTGATCGCACCCCCACGAGCACCTGACGCTATGCAAAGAACTGCATCAATTTGATTACCAATACAAGCAAAACAGTGGTGTTGTGTTTTCATCTGTATGAGATTCAAAGCGGCTCATCCGACATGGGGAGTGCGGTGGTTGAGGCTGACTTCCCCGCCAGCCGAGATTTCACTCCAATGCCGATCGGGGCTGACATTTCAAAAGCTGCATTTTGGCTGTGAAAAACAGCGTTTTTGCCATGTTTGTAGCTACTCGGGACTGAGCACTAAATGAATGACTGCCGTGAACGTTGGTTAACTGCTAGTTACAACGATTTGGTCACCAATTACGACCTTCAACTGCGCTGTTTGGGGCTTGCGCGCACGGCCACTGCGTCTGACAGTAGTGCCTGCGGCGGCACCTCCTTCGGCACCTCCCTGACGATCCTCCTGGGTATCCCCCCTCAGGTAGTTCCGAGCTTGGCCTCTGAGATTCGACGTTTATGAGCTTGTGTTGGGCGGCTGGTTTGGAACGGGCTGCAGGTGGGGCTTCGGTGATTGCTGCCGCCGGAGGTGCTACTGTTTCGGGCATGGCTAGGGGGGTCCTGCCACCTTCGGAGGTGCCCGTGGAGCCAGGAGGTCCCTGGCGGTCGGGAGGCTTTCCAGGCTTAAGAGCGAAGCAACGGAGTGCTTACGGGACTGCTCCGGGCACCAGAGCAAGGTCACCTCATAGCACTGCCGTGGCCTAGCCGTTTTGGATGACGATGGATAGTCAGTACCCTTGAGCGCATTATGGATCAGCCGTGCCCCCGATGTACAATGATATAGATAGCGTCAATATTAGTGGTGGTTTGGCGGTGTTGCAGTTGAGTTGAAAATGAAAGTGAAATTGGAAAACCTTGGGCTGGCGTGGATGTCAGCCTTAGGCACCACACCCGGGGGCACGTGATCCGCAGGCTCGCATGTGTGAATAACTATGTGCATCAGGCCACCAGAAAAGGTTTCTTGTTCAACGCACACAAGTATATTGAAGTGTGGCGGCTCTCTAAAGCGGGAGGATTGTCATATCTCGTGAAGGTTTAGACTGCATCGCAAATATATCATCGCTTCAATGGACCCTTTTCAGACCACCGCTGCGGCTTTGCACCTTCTTCATGATGTCATAAAATACATCTCGGCCTTTCGCAATGCACCAGAAGACCGCAATAGGCTTCTAACTTTGCTTCAAGCTGTCGAAGGAAGTATTAAGCCGCTCAATCTTCTGCGGGATTTGCCCCCCGATTCGGAATCGAAAAGGCAATTCGAGTCCAACAGCGCCGTACAGCTTGCCTTGACAGATCTCAAAGCATTGCTAGAAAAGCTTTCTGTCAAGCTAGGCCCGAAACCTTGGAAGAAAGCCAAACTGAAGTCTTTCTTGAAGGACGCAACATGGCCGCTTCAAAGCAGCAGTGTCGACAAGATGATGACCGATCTCTTCCGGTTACATCAGGCCATTTCATCAGTTCAGCTTCAACTATTGCACAACATAACGTATGAAAATGTTCGACGTCTTGAAGAATACATAGTAGCCGGCTACCGGGAGGCCGAGGTCAAAGAGCTGATTCACTGGCTTTGGGACCAGAAACCCTCAGACGTAGCCATAGCACCTCTCGATCCTGAGTTGATAGTGAAGCCAGATTGGTTCTGGCATGATCTTGTGTTTGAGAGCTGGGAAGCCAACGCTCTTCGCACTAGTGGTAGCAACTTGCTATGGTGCCCTGGTGAACTAGGCGTTGGTAAAACTGTCTTCGCGAAATGTCTCTGGAAAGAGCTCTTCCAAAGATATCACAGCAAAAATTACGCCGTGCTTATCTACTACTTCCATTATAAGGACACCGAGACTCACACTTCGAATCTGATCTTTGGTTATCTCTGCCGCCAACTTATCGAACAAAGAAAGGACATGCTTCCATTGGTCAAAACTTACAAGCAACAGCAAAAAGCCGATCCATTTCGCCTGGAGGAAAAAAATCTTTTCGACCTGTTGAAGTTGCTCTTGGGCAAATGCGATGGTTCTTTCATCATCCTGGATGGTTTCGACGAATGCAAATCAGAAAATGAAGGTCGAATACTGCATGACTTTAGGAATCTATTGTCTAACGTGTCAAGCTTGCGCCTTCTATTCACTGGAAGAAAAAGTTCCGGAATTTATTTCAAGTCGGACCCTTTCATGCAGATCATGGCTATGGAGACAGATCTCAAGTCATATGTCCGAAAGAGCATTCAGAAAATCGCCAGAAGCCCACTTATTGGTCTTGGTTTGGCAAAATTGCCTGAAGACGAAAAAGAACGCCGCATGGACGGTTATGTCAAACGTATCTTGGAGCAGAGTGGCGGGCGGTTTCTGCTTGCGAAGAGTCATCTCTACGCACTGGAAGGTTCTCTTTCCTTGCCGTCCTTGGAAGATAAACTGAGCACTCTCGGTTCTGACATAAATCAATTATATGATGCATGCATAGAAAGGATCTCGGGACATGTCTATGGAGAGCTGGGAATGCAAGTACTTCTATGGGTTGTGCATGCGAAACGACTCTTGCGAGTAAATGAAATCCTTCAAGCATATGTCGCGTCGAAGTCTTTGGATGACTTCAACGACAATCTCTTTCAGTCTCTCCCAACGGACGCCTTGAGAGCCTCAACTCAAGGCTTAATTGAAGTCAGTGATGCGACGAATACTGTTTCGATTCATAAAAGTGTACAGGACTACTTCGACCGCGACGAAACAAGAAGGCGTTACTTTGTCAATGGCAATTATGAGGTTACTAGGATCTGTTTAAGATACCTGCGTTTCAAGAGGTTTGCGGAAGGCCATTGTGTCAACGAAAAAGATTGGGATAAGCGAATCACAACGAACGTCTTTTTCGAGTATGCCGCTCTCCACTGGGGTCAACATGTACACGATTTGGTGGACGGGCGACTTACCGAAGACGTAGACGATCTGCTTTCTAATGAGGGCTCCATCGCATCCGCAGCTCAAGCACTTATTCGCTCTCCAGCGTGCTTTGGGCCTCCCGGTTGGCTCCTACCATATGGAGAGCTTGGTTTCTTTCCAGACCGGAGCAGAGGACCCTTACTTGGCCCTCTGCATCTCACTACATATTTCAATCTTGGACAGACAGTAGAACGGCTGATCTCTGCCGGTCATGGTGTAAATGAAAGGTCGGCTTGCGGAAGGACATCACTGAATATTGCCTGTATGCTCGGCTATGGAGAGCTCACTCAAGTTCTTCTAACCCATCACGCCGATCCAAACTTGACGGATCGCTCCAACACAACCTGCCTCCATGCTGCCACCATCGGAGGACAATTTCACATTGTTCGTCTCCTCTTGAAACATAGCAGTTCTTTACTCGACAAGAGAGGCTTCCACAACGAGACTGCTCTCCACGTAGCCGCTGCACGTGGCTTATCTGACGTGGTTGCAACTCTGATTGACAACGGCTGCGACGTTAGCGCACGACTCACAGATAATCGAAGCGCTCTCCATTTGGCAGCAGATTTCGGTCATGCGGCTGTTGTTAGACTGATATTCAAGAAAAGCGGAAGCCTTGGTCCTGTACTCTTAACAATGACAGAGGGTGGTTGGAATGACCAACCAATACATTCTACCGCATTTAAAGGGCATCCTGACGTGATCGAAACACTTTATGATCTGGGGTCTGACCTTGATGCTCGGCAAAGAACTAAAGAAACTCCCCTTCACATAGCTTGCCAGCACGGAAGACCTAGTACAGTAGTGAAGCTACTACAGCTAGGTTCTGATCCGAGCGCCCTGGAAGAAGCAGGTATGACACCTCTACATTTAGCTTCGCGAAACGGGCATCCCATCATCATTGAAATCGTACTCCGCTTCAACAGAGAAGGCCGCAAGTACCTCGAGAGGCGTTGTAGCCTCAAAGGTGATACTGCCTTACACAAAGCTGCTACGTCCTACTACAAGATCACGCCAGACTACTGGCCTTTCACTCAGGTTGCCGACTCCGTTCGCAATCAAACATATCTGAAGTGTTTCAAGACGCTTTATCAGGCAGGTGCCACGATCGATGCAACTAATAACCTGGGAGAAACGCCTCTATACTTAGCAGCATGTGCCGGAAATTCAGATATCATTGCATTTATTCTTGAAGAGCTTCCGGAAACAGGAAAGGCGGAAGCATTAAGCAAGCCCACAAATGACCGACAGCTTACGCCTCTCCATATAGCAATCATTGAAGGCCACAAAAATGTGGTGCGTCTGCTTCTAGAGGCCGGCTCGGACGCTCATAGAGAGACTCGTGATGGGCTTTCTGCATTGCAGCTGGCTAAGGAAAGCAACCAGGAGGACATGATCAATACGGTTTCTTCGCTTGTTCAGAAGCATGATTAGGCAACAGAATCATGATGTGAGAAAGGTATTGCTCTTTTCATGCGAGATGTTGAACTATTCTTAATTCCTCTTCGCTTCTGCGGACTGGCGGGAAGCTGCCAATCAGCATCCGCCCCGAATGACACTCTTTCCAGTGACATGCATTAGGAATCTCATGTCGGGAGAAAAAGCAGTACAGCCGATACCAAACAGGATCACATCCCTTCACTGCCTAGCGTGGCGACTGCGGAGGAAAAGCCTGGTGGTTGGGCACTGACGGTGGTGCACACATCCGGTGAACTTGAATTCGCAGTCATCTGTGTTGTGCCCGGTGGGGAGGCCTCAAAACATCACCATCGTGAGGCCGTGGGATTACTTCGTGTCACTCAAGGGAGAAGGTGTCATCGAGGTTACGACGGAGTCGGGAGAGGTCGAAGGATACCCCATGAATATCCAGTTTCATGGCAATGCCGCCAACAGTTATCCACCGAGTGCGCAATAACTCCGTCGGAGGCCCCGTTTGTATTCCTAATCGCAGACACCCGGGGCCAAGTACGACTTTATCGCCCAGTGATATATCCAGGCGGAGCCTCAATCTTCAGCACTATCTCCTTTTATTGGCTTCCAAATACATGGAAGAGTGTGGCCGTACTGGAATCGGCGAAGATCGTCAGGGAGAGATTGTGAGTAGGCCGTGCAAGCCCTTGGTTAGACGGTTTTTGTATAGACCAGCGACTCTTGTTTCCGAGAGCTATGCACTGACCGAGAAATTGGAGGGCGTCAGATAGGTTTGATGCCCCGATGTATGCTAGCAATTCCTCCAGTCAGATCTTCATACCCTTTACCTGGCACCACAAATCCAGCTTCTTCAACCATGCTCTTGAACTCCTCCTGATTTGGGAACTGCTCAATGCTCTCCACCAGGTACTGATAGCTGTCCCTGTCCCCAGCTACAAGCTGCCCAATCAAAGGTATTGCACCAAAGCTCCATCTCTTATAGACTTCGTTGAAGAGGCTGTTGTTAACATGACTAAATTCGAGACATGCGAATACACCGCCAGGCTTCAGGACTCGAAACGCTTCATGTAGAGCGGCAGATTTGTTTGTGAAATTTCGGATGCCAAATGCAACGGTGTACAGGTCGATTGTGTTTGGTGGAATAGATGGCATTGATTCTGCGTTCCCTTGGATAAAATTCAATCGGTCTGTGTTGGCGTACGGAGTCTGTAGCGCACGCTTACGGCCCTCGGCAAGCATGTCGGAATTGATGTCGGCGACTGTGACCTTTGTGTTGTGGTCCCCGTGGATATTAGTCGCGTGGTCGAGCATGCGGAATGCGATGTCCCCTGTACCTCCAGCGATGTCAAGTATGTTCCAGCCTTCGCTTTGAGCACCCTCTGGTGAGCCAGGGTTGAGGGTTCGGACGAAGTGGTCTTTCCATAGGCGGTGGATGCCAAGAGACATGAGGTCGTTCATCGTATCGTATGACGAGGCGACGGAGGAGAAGACAGCTCCCACTGGGCAAAGTCAATGAATCTTTTCGGCCATTCCGAACGCTGACCAACCTTTTGACTCCTTCTGTGCTTCCAAGACCGTCTGGAAGCCGAAGTGAGTTGTTCTGTCATTTTCGGGATTGATTGGATGCTGTTGTAGATGGCGAAAGGCAGTGGAGAAGCAACGCTTTGAAGACGCAGTCAGAACGTGTGGTTTGAAGAGCAGACGCAAGCCTCCTGAAGTCGTCCTGGAAATCATGGCCACGGGGTCAGCGAGCTCGTCAGCCAATTAATTGTAGCTTGGGAGCGCTATTTCGAGATGCGTGGCGACGGGGAGAGTTTCGACTAGTTCGGACTGGAAAAGCTCGAGCATTTCGTCAATGCCGACGCCAACCGAGATGTTCGTCCCCAAGGACCGCAACGAAATATTTAACGTAGCTCTCGTCAACGAGAAGACTGACGATTTCTCCTTTGATAGGTATTCTAGATCATGTCCAACCAAACAGCAATATGTCACTAGCAATTAGCCAACGCGCGGGAGCTGCTGTGCGACGCAACCAGCTGCTAAGCAGGTCTCTGCTTAGTCTGGTGCAACAGCGCGGCCCAATTCGATGGGTTTCAGCTGTGCCAGGCCAGAAGCCTGGATCGGACCAGTATGTACATTTCACACTTGAAGAGCAATGTCGACAATACATGCTAATGGCTTCTCTACAGTGTCCTCTTTCCCGGGGCTCTCAATAGCAAGTTCACGGCCGAAATGAACTTTCAAAGGGCCTCTGGAAGTGCTGCAATGCCAACCTACCGCATTATGGACGCCGAAGGCAACATTGTGGATAATACAAGGGATCCTCAATCAGCACCAGACTCTGAGATTATTTCGTGGTACAAGACCATGCTTACGGTTAGTATCATGGACATAATTATGTACGAGTCCCAGCGGCAGGGCAGGATCAGCTTTTACATGGTGTCTGCGGGAGAGGAAGGGATCGCAGTTGGGTCCGCTGCAGCACTCTCACCGGACGATGTCATATTTGCCCAGTACCGAGAGCAGGGAGTATTTGCGCAACGAGGATTTACATTGAAAGACTTCATGAGCCAACTTTTTGCCAACAAGAACGACAATGGTAAAGGAAGAAACATGCCCGTGCATTACGGAAGTTCGAAACTAAACATCCACACGATATCGAGCCCGCTGGCTACACAGATACCGCAGGCAGCTGGAGCAGCCTATGCACTCAAGATACAGACCCTTCAAAATCCAAACATTCCGCCCAGAGTCGTTGCATGCTATTTTGGAGAAGGCGCAGCTAGCGAGGGAGACTTCCACGCTGCGCTAAATATGGCAGCTACAAGGTCTTGCCCGGTAATCTTTATCTGCCGGAATAATGGTTTCGCAATCTCAACACCGTCACTAGAGCAATACAAGGGAGATGGCATCGCTAGTCGCGGAGTTGGCTACGGTATTGATACTATCCGCGTCGATGGAAATGATATTTTTGCCGTCAGAGAAGCAACCATGGAAGCGAGGAAGATGGCGCTTGAGCGTGGTGGGCGGCCTGTACTGATTGAAGCGATGAGCTACAGAGTCAGCCATCACAGCACAAGCGATGACAGCTTTGCCTACAGAGCGAAGGTGGAAGTCGAAGAATGGAAGAGAAGGGATAACCCGATCGTTAGGCTGCGAAAGTGGATGGAGAGGAAGGGCTTGTGGAACGAGGAGATGGAGAAAGAAGAGAGAACGAAGATCCGTAAACAGATCTTGCAGGAATTTTCTGAAGCAGAGAAGATCAAAAGGCCGCCATTGAGGGCTTTGTTCGAGGACATCTATGAAGAAATCACACCTGAGGCACGTGCCCAAATGGCAGAATTGAAGAGGATAATCGAAAAGTATCCCAAGGAATATGATGTGAATGAGTTTGATGGGGGCATAAAGAGTCTGGGATGAGTCAATCAAGTCAATGGGACGTCCCGTGAAGTCCAGCGTCCCTACGACTCAGCGCCGCAAATTGTCTTCATTCTGCGTCGTACTGCATCTGAATACAAAATCCTGCTCAGAGGAGCAATTGAAAGTCATTAAGTGATGGCTTCGGGCGCGATCTGGCAACAAGAAGTGGTCTAGTAGAGGCAGAATGATCTTTGGGCAATTTAGATCGGGGTGGCTGCAGTGCAAGAAAATGCGGGAGGGCAGATTAAACATTTGGACAAAGCAAGGAATAGGTTTACGAGATCCGGAGTGGGACTTGTGGCTGTGGCTGGCCTTAAGTGGGATAAGTCGGACGACCTCAGAAAGAGGAAAAGCAAGTAGCCGGTCTTTCGCAACATAGGCGACAAGTGCCTGAGCCTGCATGGGGCGGCAGTCACGTGTAATGCTGCCTGGGTCCATTACCGGTTCTGATATTGAATAATGTTAGGGATTCCATCAAGAAAATTCGAAAACTCACATCTGTAGATTCAATGAGTGCACAGCCGACACTCTCTCACTCCACGCTCTTAAAAGAACTAATCATTGGAACAGCGCGAGAAACTGAAATCTGGCAGTTTGGGATCTGACCTCAGTAGCGTCATTCAAAAGCACAGACCCCAATCCGGGGCTGTTTTTTCGAGGTTCGTACTCCTTGCCGCATCTTCAAAAGTTCCCCAGCCGCTCGTCTGACAATTTCGTCCTTCTGACCAGCTGCTATCAGGCGGCTCAGGTCATCTAGTCGATGAAAGTGAAGTCGACCAGACAACTCTGTGATGCACTATCATTAGCTTCTGGTCCTCGACTCCATAATTCACTGGTCGATTCGTCCCTTCTTGGTCTCGTCCACAGGTCATTCACAGCATTGTACCGACGATCTGAATAGTCAATCTTCGACTTCGACTATTTTCATTCGTGTCAAACAATACCTGGATCCAAGCCAATTCTGCTATAGGGTAATACCTTTTCGAAATTCCTGGATATCTCCGCAAAGACTCGACGAAGTCATCAAACATGGCCACCTCCATGACTGATGCCACCTCCACCAGCGAATCCTCGATCAATGCTGGAGGGATCACCCCTGCCCAAGCATTGCTAGCAAAGCACGAAGCAGCAGAAAAGGCGAAGCACATTCCTGCAGAATATCACAAAGCAAGCGTGGAAGACGTGGTGGAGGATACAGACTTGGTTGACGGCAAAGGAAAAGCACTCGCTCCACCTGATGTTGCAGGCAGCGATATCAATGGCATACACAAATCAAATGGAGACGTCAGCGAGTTGTCGGAAACAGCAAAGGGCAAGCGCAAGGCACCAGACGCACCAAGCAAAGCGAACGTTCTTGATACACAATCAGAAGAGCTTTTCCCATCTCTTGGAGGGGGCCCAAAGGCTCGCGTACCACCTGGTGCCGGTGCGTGGGGTAAGCAAAAGGCCGCTCCAAGCCCACGGATGGCGCCTAATGGGAATACGAACGGCCTACCATCACTCCCTAGTGCGATCTCCTCAGGCAGGTCTACACCGCTTTCAGGCGCCGCCACTCCAGCATCACCGACCAGTCATACTGCTCAGCGCAAAACCGCGCCCTCTGTGGTGTCACTTCCCGGAAGATACACACAACAGCTGATTCTTCTCAACTCCGAGATAGATAGAAGCAGGAGCCTGCAGTCAATACTTGACGACATCAAACGAAAGTTGCGTGTAGAAATACAAACCCGCGAAACAGTGATGCAAGGTCATGGTTCGCTAACCTTTACCGTGTCTGGGCAAGGAGAACAAGTCAAGCAAGCTGTGTCACGCATTTCAAAAGAACTCACCTCCAGGCAGAAATTGAAGATAGAGGTTCCGAGCTCTGTCAGAATGCATATCATCGGTAAAGGAGGCAAAAAAGTCGATGAGATCATAAAGAGGACAGGTGCTAAGGTCATAGTTGGAAAGGCTGACGTTGCGCCCACCGGACTCGAGGAGGATGATTTTTCCACTGCTACTGTCGAAATTGAAGGCGATGCAATTGCCACGAGGAATGCTCGCGACGAGATTATGAAGATTGTCGATGCGCATGCGGTCAAGTCCAATCTGAGACTGAGGAACATTCCGCCCGAATTCTTTCCGTTCCTCGCCGGACCTCACAACAGTGAGCTGAAGAAAATGGAAGAGAACAAAGACGTTCAGATCACTATTCCACCATTCCACATGTGGCAGCATCAGCCGCCACCCCGGCCTTCAAGACCAAACGAGCGTCCAGACTTCGTACCTCACCCGGACATGCACATACAGATTGTAGGCGACCGTGCAGATGCTCAAGAAGCACGAGCCAAAATGGAGCAAATGGCGGAAGAGCTAAGACAACAGCTCGTATTAAGAGAGCAAACTTTCCTCAGGGGCCAGCACCAATTCATCGTTGGTGAGCGTGGCTTGTCACCACATGACTTCCTGGAGGAGACGGGTTGCATTGTCATCCTCCCTCCCCATCACACGGACACCGAGGATGTTACAATCATCGGCCCTCCTGATAAGATCGCAGGAGGACTTGACAGAGCTACGGCTCTCGCTTCGGAGCTACTGAGTGCCAGTGTGGATCCACGCAAGAATATCATGAACGCACCAAGTGGCGCTGATGCCCATGCACGCGCATTATCGCAGTATTTTGCTGCCCGTGGACTCGAGGAAGAGTTTCAAAGAGTCCATAATGCTCATGTTGTCTTTCCTGTCTCGACGGACACGTCTGAGAACTGGGACATCTTCGCCCGCGACAAGATGAATCTCCCGAAAGCCCGTGCCGACCTCATAGAGATCATTCGCGCACATCCGCCCTCAAGACTTACCCTGGTCGAAGTTGATCCGTTCTTCCATCCTCATCTACAAGAGCAGTGCGCTCATGCGGTAAGGAATGACTTTGGTGTACACATGATCATTCCACAGGACGAAGACTCGAACCAAGTCATGCTAGTCTATGAAGGACCCGAAAGTGGAAATCCATCATTCCGAATGCCAAGGCAGCGACCTAGTGCTACCGAAATCGCCACTTTCGAGGAAGCGCTGCATCAAGCTCGAAATCAAATTCTCAGCATTATTGGAGATCAAGACATCTCCATCCAGCAGGTGGAGATACCTCAAAAGTAAGCCGTATCTCAACCCTTTCTGCGTCGGCTAACTAACATTACTAGATTTCACGAGAAAGTACGCAGATTCGTTGGTCGTGAGCAGCAATCGGACCCTCCTTCCAGCTTTCCTGTCAGAGTCAGTTTTGGCGAAACGGGCTCTAAACGACAACCAGCTCCCGCTCCTGAGCCAAATGCTGATGCTGATGCTGATGCTTCTACCGCGAATGCCGCTTTCTTGCGCGGCCCTGGTGCCAACGTTGATGACCTCAGATCCAAAATTTTAGCCTTCATTGAAGAGGCAGAACGAGATGAACTTGAGAGAGGATATACGACAATGTTTGAATTCCCATCCAAATTCAACAACTACTTGATTGGTAAAAGGGGCGCCCACATTAACGAGCTACGAGATCGTTTCGACGTCGATATCAATACTACCGATGATGGCAAAGTAATGATCAAAGGACCAAAAGCCAAGGCCGATGCATGCAAAGCCCATATCATCAGCATGGGTAAGAAGTGGGAAGATGAAGCCACTTACAACCTCAAAATAGAGCCTAAATTCCACCGTGATTTGATCGGTCGGCAGGGAGAAGGCGTTAACAGACTACAAGAAAAATATAACGTCCGAATCCAGTTTCCGCGGTCCAATAATGTCGGCGATGATCAGTCGGTAGCAGACACGACAAGCGAAGTTAGCACCCCGCGGCACTCTCGCCCCAACCAAGCCCCTGATGAGGTCATTGTTCGGGGCCCAAGACAAGGCGCCGAGAAAGCGCGAAGCGATCTACTTGAACTATATCAATACTACAAAGACAACTCATACACTGCCACAGTGTCAGTTGCTCAAAAGCAGATCCCGTCACTCATGGGCCGTGGTGGGACCGAGATGGATAGACTGCGAGCAGAAACGAACGCTCATATCGAGGTACCCAGCAGTCAGGATGCAAAGGACTCGTCAGGGCGCGTTGAGATTCGCATCAAAGGTCCAAAACAGGCAGTCGAGGCAGCAAAGGCCGAACTTCAGAAACGCGCGAAGATATTCGATGACATCGTCACGGAGACCATTGAGGTGGACAAAAAACATCACCAGGCTCTTATTGGCGGCGGTGGTAAGTTTCATCTGTTCAAACGTCTTGCTATAACAATGCTAACATGATTCTGCAGGATCGAACATCAGACGAATCGTCCTCGAGGCTGGCGGTCCAGATAACAGTGCAAAGGTTGTGAAGTTCCCATCCAAAGGATCTGAGTCTGAGAGTATCCGCGTTGAGGGAACCGAGTCGTTAGTGGCTGGTATTGTAGCGGCGATCAAGACTTTCGTGTCGCAAAGAGAGAATCAAGTCGTGGATACTGTGGAAGTACCAGTCGAAAAGCACCGCAAGCTCATCGGGCGTGGTGGAGAGATAAGACGCAATCTTGAAGAGCGGTTTGGCGTCTCAGTCGATATTCCAAAGAACGGAAGTGGCCATACCGCCGTCAAGCTTTCCGGCGCGGCTGAAGATGTGTCCAAAGCAAAAGCCCACATCTCGGATCTAGTCAAGGAGCCCGAAGGCGAGACTATCCTCGTCCCTAAGTCGCTGCACCACGCCATCGCCCAGAACGGGAACATATTCCGCAAGCTAAGAAATGATTACGGGGTCACCGTGGATCACGGGGGGCAGAAGCCGCCTCCCAGACCAGCGGCAGGAGCGCCGCCCACGAGAGCGAACGGCGGAGCACCACCTCTGATTACGGATGAGCCTAACAGCGCCACTCACTCGTGGAAAATCGTTGTACCAGAAGCCACCAATGGCGATGCGGGAACTATTCCGTGGATCCTTGTTGGCCAGTCGGCTGAGAAATTGGCGTCTGCCAGATCTCATGTCGAGACCGCTCTTGAAGCTGCCTCGAAGCCAACCACAATAGGCTATCTGATTCTAGCGGACCCGAGGTCACACCGTCACGTTATTGGTGCTGGCGGTCGCACGATTAATACCATTCGAAGGAAGACAGGATGCGACATTCAAGTCCCGAAGGCCGCCAGTGGCAATGGACAGGAAGCCATCGTCATTGTTGGGGAGAAGGCTGGTTGCGAAGAGGCCAAAGACATGATATTGGACGCGGTACACGAGGGTGAGTCGCAAAGATAAAACAGTGATCGCTTCGTTTTGTGAAAGCTCGAAGCTTGAAGCTCGATGTTGAAATGCCCTATGTTGCCAAAAGTTCCGTGAAGTCTGGCATAGTGGGCCTTGTAAAGCGAGATTTGGGAGGCAGGATGGCCGCATTCTTTTAGACCTACTATTCGATACAAAATTCAAACCTTCAAGTTTGACTGGAAAAAAAATCCCCTATAGGACATAGCAGTTAAACGCCGAATTTTAATCCCCGTTGGTCTTATCTACGTGCCTCTTGTCGTCTCGAGTGCTATCTTTCTCTTAATTGGGGGCCCCTTCTTATTACCATTAGATTCAGCCCGAGCGAGTGTCTTGTGGCCGTGACTTTTCATTTCACCATGACGGTTGGAGAAGGGGGCATTGGAAAGAGCAAGGAAAGGGAAAGGAGCGGGATAGAACGCGTAGTGGTCACACTGAGAGAGGGGGAAGGCGGGCTATCGTCTTCGCCTTGAGAGCATGGGAGAAGGGGTTCCCACGCTCTTCAAGTATCTATCTGTCGTATCCACCAGAACATGACGAAGCGGTTGTGCAGGAGGGGCGTAAAATAGTGTAACGAATGGAGTCCATTTGGGGCTATCAAACGGCGAACGTGCATGTAAGACGTGAGGCACTCATCCTGCACTCACCCGTCGTTCACCCTCCCTTACACCGCTCGCGAGGTGCGAGTATTAGTTAGAGCAGCATCGTGGGCGAAGGTGAAGGTGATCACAGGCAGATTTTAAGTTCTTTCTGCCCAAGGTATTGCAAACAATGATGCCAAGCCTGTTCATAAAAAGTACAAGTCTCAGTTTTTGATGCGCTTGAATACGCAGAATCATTATTCCTCGGACCAAAAGATCATTGGGAGGACGTCATGCTTGAAAAGATTCACACGAAATTTGGTGATTCCCGTCAGATTCCTGCCCCAGAAGCAGCAAATAAGTCGCATATCAATGGCGCGGCAAATGGCAAGAAGCGAACGGCCAAAGAGGCGTTCCATGAGGCCACCGTGACACCAGCAGGCCATCTGAAAAGACGCGCTGCAGAACTTCTGCCCGCTCGCAGGCAGCTACCCATATTTGCGCATAAATCCGAAATCTGTGACCATTTACGCCAAAAAGATGTGCTGTTACTTGTTGGTGAGACTGGTAGCGGGAAATCGACCCAGGTACCTCAGTTTCTGCTGGATGAACCGTGGTGCAGGAGTACGCCGGTTAGTGACCCAATCGGAAATATGTCAAATGGTCTCAAGAAGAAGAAGAACAAGAAGATGGTGGGTGGGTGCATCGCGATTACCGAACCTCGCCGGGTAGCAGCCATATCTCTTGCTCGCCGAGTCGCGGAGGAAATGGGAACGCCGTTGGGCAAATCATCGCCTGCTTCACAGGTAGGCTATTCGGTGAGGTTTGATAATTCGACGTCACCGGCTACGAGAATCAAGTTCCTCACCGAGGGTATGCTACTGCAGGAAATGCTCCGCGATCCGTGGTTGACAGAGTACTCAGCCGTCGTCGTTGACGAAGTGCACGAAAGGAGCGTTAATGTTGATTTGGTGTTGGGCTTTCTGAAGAAAATGCTAGCTGGAGGTCGCCATGCTGCTGAAAGGAGGGGCATCCCGATCAAGGTTGTGGTCATGAGCGCAACGGGTAATATGGGAGAAATACGGAATTTCTTCGAAGATCAACACGGCCAGCCTAGGTCACGGGCGGCAACCCCAGGCAGTGACAGTTCCAAAGTCAGCTCAGAGTGGTCAGGAATATCAGAGGACCAGTCCGCCACCGCCACATGCCGCATTGAAGGTCGCCAGCACCCTGTCACCACGATTTACTCGCCCGCTCCTGTCCCCAATATCATTGACTCTGCTCTACAAACAATCTTCCATATTCACGTCCATGAAGCCCTCCCAGGCGACATACTCGTATTCCTGACAGGGCAGGAGACGGTCGAGAACCTGGAAGCATTGTGCCAGGAGTATGCCCAAACATTGGATCTCCGGTCTGTACCGAAACTGCTCATCCACCCTCTCTTCGCCGCCCTGCCCCAATCCGCTCAACAGCGCGTCTTTGAGCGTACCCCGCCTCGGACTCGGAAGGTCATCATAGCAACAAACATTGCCGAGACCTCAGTCACTGTCCCAGGCGTGCGCTTCGTCATCGACTGCGGCAAAAGCAAAAAGAAACAATTTAGTAGTCGACTTGGGCTAGACTCACTACTTGTAAAACCGATATCCAAATCTGCCGCGAATCAGCGGAAAGGACGTGCCGGCAGAGAAGCACCAGGAACGTGCTACAGACTGTATACGGAGCAGACCTATCTCACCTTCGAGCAAGACAATGACCCGGAAATTCTAAGGTGCGATCTCACACAGATGGTCCTGGGGCTGAAAGCCCGAGGAGTCGACGACGTTGTGAACTTCCCGCTCCTCACTGCACCACGCAGACAATCGCTTGAGAAAGCTCTCTTGCACCTCCTACAACTCAACGCGATCGACGAGACGGGGAAGATCACTACGCTTGGATCAGAGATTGCCCGTTTACCTGTTACACCATCCCTTGGTTGCGTGCTCCTTGCCGCTGCACGGCCTGAATACGACTGTCTTGACGAGTGTGTTGACATAATCGCCGCATTGAGCGTAGAGAACGTCTTTCTGAACACGACGACTGAGGAGAAGAAGGAAGAGGCTGACAGTGCGCGGCGGGAACTGTACCGAAGAGAAGGCGACCACCTGACATTACTGGCGACGGTACAGGCCTATGCGGCTGAAAACGCAGACCGGAAGGCGTGGTGTGAGAAGAGATATGTCAGCCATCGGACCATGAAGGCTGTCATGGACGTAAGAAAGCAGCTTTCGGAGATCCTGACACGTTCAAGCAAAAATGCCGCCCGCGAGGCTGCTGTTTCCGGATCCAGTGGTTTAGCCGCAGACCTACACTCCCGCATTTTGCAGGCCTTTTTGTCCGGCTTCTTGGCCAATACAGCGCTTCTGATGCCCGATGGGACGTATAAGACGTTGACGGGAAAGCAGCCGGTCGCTATTCACCCTAGTTCTGTACTCTTTGGGCGGAAAGTTGAGGCAATCATGTATAATGAATTCGTATTCACTCAGAAGGCGTATGCGAGGGGAGTGTCTGCTATACAGATGAACTGGATTGGTGAAGCGATGAGGGGAGTAGGTGGTACTAGATAAAAATCTGTCAGCGAGTGAGAAAGGCGGCTTCGAGGTAGATGTACGCTCGCCAAAAAGCCGAGAAGGCCAACCTTTAATGCTTGTTTGAAGAGTAATTCAATCAACAATCCCGCCGGGTCACGCGGGGAAATCGCCTGTCCTTCAGTGAAAATCGATGAGGTTTGGCTTTCAGAGGACGCTGATACCCTCAGCTACGGCTTCAGCTTGAAATAGAAAATGTCAAGTCTGACGTTGATGATTGCCGCCTTCTGTGACTTGTAGCTGAGTTTCTGCTCATAATTGTGGTATCGGGAAGAAGACCTCAGAGGGCGTGATTTTGTAATAACTGGCCGAGTTCTCTTCCAAGAATTCTGCATAGCCACGCCCAGTTATGCGGTTTGGGAGGACTTTGTTACCTCCATGCTCCCCCGGCAGTTGATATTCCTGGCCTTTAGCAACTTTTGGCAGTGAGCCCCATAGCTCCACAATTGCAGCACCAAGCTCTGCTTCATAAGGTGGTTTGACGAACCGAACTCGTCTTTGCCCAGTCTTCCAAAAGTGGCCGATACTCAATAACCGAAGGCGATTTGACTGACCGGATTCCTCCATCTCTATCATCACATTGCCAAGGGCTGCAAAGTTGCCGGCCTCTAGATCGTCTTCTGTCCGATGGATGTGGGAAAGCATTGCGATCGCCCTTCTGCGGATATTGGGTCACGACAGCGCTTCTGAAGGAACATCAGCCTTGCAATCATGCCGGTGTCAATGCCACATTTGATCTCTGAGAGGAAGCTGGATTCTGATTCAGCCATGGGGACGTCTTCGTATAATGTGACGATGTATCTAAAGTCGTTAATGTAATCATCGAACTCTACCTCAGTTTCGACGGCAATGGACTGAATCATGATCAAGGATGTTCGATGTGCCGCCTTGAGCAGCTTTGCCGTCCGCACTCATTTGTGGAAATTCTGGCAGTCAGAACTCTTCCGGGATAGGGCAGCGTCAAGGGCAACCGTCCATTGCAAGGACAAACCTTCGACGAACGACTAGAGGGGAGGCTTAACTACATGTCTCGAGGCGGCATGTTGATTTCGTTGCATATCCATTGGAGTAACTAGTCCAAACAGTCCTGAGCTTCACGCAAACTCGTGAATTCGGAAGGAACGCACGGTAGGCTGCATGATGGCCGAGGACTTCGAGACTCCAAAACCAACCTGAGGACATATGGAGGGTCAATGTTAGAACAGAAGTGAGTACAAAAGCGATCCAACACGGGAGCTTTCTTCAGCCAGTGGCTCGGACTACGACGTGTTAGGACTTACCCAGAACAGACTGACCACAAGTACTACACGTCAGTCTGGAAGGATTTCCTCTTGAAGGTCTCTGCTTCAGGAAACTGCGTGATGCAGTAATTGGCAGTTCCGTAGTCTGTGGCTTCTTCCGTCGCGGCCTTTTCTTGGTGAGGCTGAACATGACTGTAGACGCGAGTTTTTTCATGTTCTTGACTGAGACTGATAAAAGATGCGAGCGTCTTATTGACGAACAGAAATCCCACAGGTCCCTCCAAAAAGCGACGCAACCCACATTTACCAGCATCGTGATGCGAATCCCTAATGAGCAGTGGCCTACCTGCCTCGCTCGCCACCTAATGTCACTGTCACCAATTTCACGTGGACGCTAAGTTTACACAGTTAAGCTACACCGAGGGCCCAGGTTAGCCCGAGCCCTAGTTCATGGAACCCGCTAAACGACTTAGGCTGCGCCTGGAGGGCCTTCTTAGCCAGCTTTAGGGGCGGTCAACCAGTACCCTGGCTAATCCGTTCCCCCGTGCAGCCTATATGTGTAAACGTGGCATCTATGTAAAAATTGGTGTCAGGGACATTACCTCTTCCGCAGGCCTTGGTTTACCTATTATTGTGTTACAGGGTTAGTAGCATACTCTCTTAACTAAATATTTGCGGTACATCTGAGAACGACACCTCAAATTTTACGTAACTCAACGCACGCTAATAGGGAACCCACCCCGAGCCTGCATGGGGCGCGGGGTTCAGCTCCCCAACACGTGAATTTCCACAGCCTGACAACGTTATGTACAGAACCACTTTCACTGGTCGTTACCTGGGGGCCACACGTCCCAGCCCGCAGTGAGGCTGAGGCTGAGCCAGACAAGAACCTAGTGGAAGGATGCGCTCCCTGCTAAGCAATCCTGTTCGACCCTCTCTCGCGCTGTCGCGGCCCCCAATGGCAGCGACTACGAAACCCAGATTCGTCGCATCCGAAAGTCTGACATCGTCATATCGCCTATAGACACTCCTTGAATGGCGCCACGCCGCCTTCGAGATGAAGATTACACTGTGGGATGGGTCTGTGCCCTGCCGATCGAGCTGGCTGCCGCGGCGGAGATGTTGGATGAAGAGCATCAAGACCTCCCTCAACACGTCAATGATACCAACTTGTACACGCTTGGTCGTATCGGCGAACACAACGTTGTTATTGGGTGCCTGCCGGCGGGCCAGGTGGGAACCAACTCTGCGGCCGCAGTCGCCGTCCAGATGAAGTCGAAGTTCACGTCCATTCGGTTCGGTTTGATGGTGGGTGTTGGAGGTGGGGTTCCTGGCGACGACGCCGACGCCGACGTTCGGCTTGGAGATGTAGTGATCAGCCAACCATATATGCACCATGGGGGAGTCGTTCAATATGACATTGGAAAGACTACGCCGAGCGGATTCGTACGGACCGGTTTTCTTAACGCACCGCCAATCATCCTACTGAATGCGCTTGCGAAGCTACGAGCTAATCACCTTAGACGCAGGAGCCAGCTCTCCGTATACCTGTCCACGCTTAGCCAGCTACCAGAATTTGCACGAGACAAAGCAGGCCCCGATATTCTGTTCGAGGCGACGTACGATCATGCTGGAGGGCCTACATGTGGAAGATGCAGTAAAGACAGACTATTGGAGCGGACTGCACGTGGAAGTCAAGAGATTAAGGTTCATTATGGCACGATAGCCTCCAGCAATCAAGTCATAAAAGACGGCCTAACCAGAGACAGGCTGAGCTCGGAGCTGGGCGGTATTCTTTGTTTCGAGATGGAAGCGGCCGGACTGATGAACAGCTTTCCCTGTCTTGTCATCCGAGGCATCTGTGACTATGCGGATTCGCATAAGAATAAGAGCTGGCAGCCTTATGCGGCGGCGACGGCAGCTGCGTGTGCCAAGGAGCTCCTGTCTATTATACCAGTGGCTGAAGTAGCTAAGACACGTACTGTGGACGAAGCTATCAAGAGCAAAGAGGGTTAGTCTAGCCGAACGTCTTCAAGAACTCGACAGGATCTTACTAAGTGGCGTCTAGACGCATCTGGCGCACACTGGCTCGTCCCTTTTAACAGGAATAAACGATTCGTCGGTCGAGCGTCGCAACTCAACGAATTGCAGACCAAACTCTCCGCGGAATCGCATTACTGGAAGATTGCAATTATCGGTCTCGGTGGCGCAGGCAAGACGCAAATTGCGCTGGAGTTGGCTTATCGAACAAGAGATCAAAATCCGAATTGCTCGGTCTTCTGGGTGGCTGCAACTAACATAGAGAACGTTCAACAAGCTTACCTCGACATTGGCCGACAGTTGCAGGTACCGGGGTTGGAGGAGGACAAGGCGGACAAGGCGGACGTCAAGAAGCTTGTGCAAGATCACTTGAGCCAAGAAAGTGCTGGCCAGTGGCTACTGATCCTGGACAATGCCGATGATGTCGATATGTGGTTTGAGAAAACTGATGGTAGTAGCGAGTCACGCCGACTGATCGACTACTTACCGCGAAGCAGCAAAGGATCAATCATTATCACCACGCGAAGTCGGAAGATTGCAGTCAAAATGGCCTCTAAAGACGTTATTGAAGTACCAGAGATGGATGAAGAGACTGCAACAGAGGTCCTTAGTAACGCTTTAATCGATTCAGGAATGTTACAGAATCATCAGACGACGGTGAAATTGCTTACCCAGCTCACCTTTCTCCCCCTGGCTATCGTTCAAGCAGCTGCGTATATCAACGAGAACGGGATATCAATCTCAGACTACCTGTCGCTCTTCGATGACACAGAGGAAAATATCATTACAGTTCTGAGCGAAGAGTTTGAAGACGAAGGGCGATATCAGGATGGAAAGAACCCAGTTGCAACTACATGGCTTATCTCATTCGAGCAAATCCGGCGCCGAGATCCATTAGCAGCCGAGTACCTGTGCTTTATGTCATGCCTGGACTCAAAAAGGATCCCACAGTCTCTTTTACCACCCGCGCAGTCGAAGAAAGGGGGTTTCGACGCAATCGGAACTTTAACTGCCTACACGTTCATCACTAGGCGGCCGGAGGACCAGTCGTTTGATCTCCATCGGCTGGTGCATCTTGCTACTCGAAACTGGTTAAGGGAGGAGGACTCGTTCGCACAGTGGAATGGAAAGGTTTTAGCACGGTTAGCAGACGTCTTTCCGGATGACGACTACCGGAATAGAGAGGTATGGAGGGCCTATCTACCGCATGCGCGTTATGTCCTTCAATATGGTGTTCGCGAAGAGGGCATTAGAGAACGATTGTCGTTGCTCGACAACTATGGACGCTGCCTGCTAAGTGATGGGAGATACATTGAAGCGGAACAGCCGTTCGTGCAAGTGGTGGAGATGAGAAAGAAGGTGCTGGGCCAGGAGCATCCAGACACGCTGACCAGCATCGCCAACCTCGCGTCGACGTACTGGAATCAGGGACGATGGAAGGAGGCGGAAGAGCTGGACGTGCAAGTGATGGAGACGAGTAAGAGGGCGCTGGGACAGGAGCATCCAGACACGCTGAGCAGCATCGCCAACCTCGCGTCGACGTACCGGAATCAGGGACGATGGAAGGAGGCGGAAGAGCTGGAGGTGCAAGTGATGGAGACAAGTTTGAGGGTGCTGGGACAGGAGCACCCAGACACGCTGACCAGCCTCGCCAGCCTCGCGTCGACGTACTGGAATCAGGGACGATGGAAGGAGGCGGAAGAGCTGGAGGTGCAAGTGATGGAGACGAGAAAGAGGGTGCTGGGACAGGAGCATCCAGACACGCTGACCAGCATGCATAACCTTGCATTCACGTGGAAATCCCAATGTCGCAATGGCGAAGCCTTAGAG
>Ga0335072_10001097_pt1 | contig 45842 bp, 53 predicted proteins | sample Lox_Sample_21_FD_206725 | JGI IMG/M metagenome (GOLD analysis project Ga0335072, IMG submission 206725) | Soil microbial communities from Loxahatchee National Wildlife Refuge, Florida, United States - Lox_Sample_2.1 | ecosystem: Environmental > Terrestrial > Soil > Wetlands | place: USA... | reverse complement strand
TCGGGATGGTCTGCTCCAAGCTTCTCCTTCTGAATCTCCATCACTTGCACCTTAAGCTTCTCAGCCTCGTCTTGTCGACCCTGTTGACTGTATGTGACCGCCAGATTGGCCATGCTGGTCAGCGTGTCGGGATGGTCTGCTCCAAGCTTCTCCTTCTGAATCTCCATCACTTGCACCTTAAGCTTCTCAGCCTCGTCCTCTCGACCCTGTTGACTGTATGTGACCGCCAGATTGGCCATGCTGGTCAGCGTGTCGGGATGGTCTGCTCCAAGCTTCTCCTTCCGAATCTCCATCACTTGCACCATAAGCTTCTCAGCCTCGTCCTCTCGACCCTGTTGACTGTATGTGACCGCCAGATTGGCCATGCTGGTCAGCGTGGAGGGATGGTCTGCTCCAAGCTTCTCCTTCAGAATCTCCATCAGTTGCACGTTAATCTTTTCTGCTTCATCCCATCGCCCGTCTTCGTAAAGGCACGATCCATATCTCCATAAAAGATCCATCCTGGATTCCCAATCTTTGTCGACAGCATCAGACTCTAGTGCACAACGGACGTGTGGTAGATAAGTCCTCCAGAGGCTTCGGTTCTTGTGTCTATCGTCTGGAAAAACATCCTCTAGTCGCACAATTGCTTTCTCTGTCGACTGGGCGAGCTGCTTTTCCTTCCGGAGCCAGTTCCGCGTTGCCAGATGCACCAGCCGATGGAGATCGAGGGCCATATCTGCCGGCCGTCTAGTAATGAAGGAATACGCTGTAAGCGTCCCGATAGCATCTATCTCCCTCTTCCGCGACGCTCCTGGTGGGAGAAGAGACTGCGGAATGTCCTTTGGCTCGACGCAGGCCATAAACGACAGGTAGTCGGCTGCCAGAGGGTCGCGCTGCCGGATCTGCTCAAACGATATCAGCCACGTTGTGGCCACTGGATTTTTGACATCGCGATATCTCCCGTCGTCCTCGAATTCCTCACTGAGAAGCTCAATGACTTCTACTTCTTGGTCTGCCAGGAGCAATACATAGTCCCCAAGTGTTGTTCCATTTTCATTGATATACGCTGCCGCTTGGACAATGGCCAGTGGGAGGTAAGTAAGCTGTGAAAGCAGGGTATTTGTGTCCTGCCGACTGTTGATGAGGTCTGGATTGACAAGGCATTTCTTTAGCAGCCGAGTAGCAGCATCTTCTCCCATCGCAGGAACATTCACGACATTTTGCTGCGCGAGCTTGACTGCAATTTTCCTGTCGCGTGTTGTGAACAGAATGGCCCCTTGCTTGCTCTTTGGGAGGTAGTCGATCAGAGGCCGGAAACCCTGCCCATGCTGCAGCCCAGATTCGGAGCCGCTCGCCTTAGCGATCCACATGTCGATGTCATCGGCGTTGTCGAATACCAGCAGCCACCGGCCCGTGCTTTCCTTGCCCAGGTACTCCTGCACCAGTCTTTTCACGTCTTCCTTGTCGTCTTCCCATCCCGATATGCCAAGCTGCTGTGCAACCTCAAGATATGCTTGATGGAGGCTTTCCAAATTGGTTGCCGGTATCCAGATGATAGAATAGTCGGGGTGCTTGTCTTTTGTTCGAAAAAGCAACTCAAGCACAAGCTGCGTCTTCCCCACGCCGCCAAGTCCCACGATGGCAACTTTTGCGGTACGGTCATCGGCGAACAGCAGTCCTTCCAGCTGAGCAAGCTGAGGCTCGCGGCCTGTGAAGCGTGAATTCCTCTCAAAAGGGACGATCCAGGAAGAGCCATGCGCTACTGCGACTTGCTGCTGCCGAATGGTTCGGACGGTAAATTCCTGTGCTCTTCAGTAAGGAAGGGGCTAATAGAACCGCATTATACTTACATTCACAACGGCGGCAAAGGATGTTTCAGGCTTGTCTGCAAGCATCAGTCAAACTATGTCCCATTCTGCTATGCAAAGTCCTCGAGATACACACTCTGTTTAAGGCTCAAGTTCTGAATGCAGTCTCGCACCCTAAAATAACGGTCTTTGTGGGTGATATACCCTTCCGTTGCTGCCTCCATCGCTCCTTTTTTCTTATACTCGTCGAGCCCGATATTCTGCAGGCCCTGCTCGACATTAAACCGGAAATACCGCTTCTCGTCGAAGTGCTTAGCATATCTCGCTATAAACTTCCTTTCCGTATTCTCTGTCTCGGTTGCGATCTGTACTACTGTCTCGCTGAGGAACTTAGCCATGCTGTCCTCAAATGCCTTCTTGCCCGGGTTGCCTGTCCCGATCGAAATGAAGCACTTGACCAGCGGCTTCAGGTCTCCCGTCTCTGCGCACCAGATGTTGGACGCCTCGCCTTCCACTTCCTCCACCGGATTGTTTGCGCCGAGTCCGCCATCGGCAAACGAGCGCTCTCCGACGCTGACGGGATCAAAGAAGGTTGTCGCTGCGGACGTCGCGAGGGCAGCCTGGCATATCGTAGCACGGATATTTGGCTCGTGAGGGAGGCTGTAGCTTCGGAGGCGGACAATGTCCTTCGTGTAGCGGTCGGCCGTGCAAACGAAGCTGGCCATGTTAGAGTGAATCATTCAGGCCATCGAAGCACCTACGTTCTGCATCCACGTTTGGCGCCGTCATTGAACAAGTCGCGTTCAGATGCGCCGCCGTGCTTGATGACTTTCAGGACTGCAGCCTCCAGCTTCGCCGAGTCAAATCGCGACTTGACTTTGCCCTTGAAGTTGAAAGGAAACGAGCTGAGTTTCTCCCCAAAGACCGTTTCGGCAAGACCGCTATATGCCACAATGCACTCGTCCACATCCATCTCGAGCCGGCCGAGCATGATCGCGATAAGGCTTGCTGGAACTCAGTACGTCGCATCAAAGATGCAAAGTCCACTCACCCGCCAGTACTCGTGCCTCCGATGAGGTCGAATACTTCGCACGGCTTCACCGGAAGAAACTTGTTCTCCGCCCGCGCGTGGTTTAATCGATCCATGATGTTTTTCAGAATGTACAGAGTCGAGAGGCCCCGTACGCCGCCACCGTCGAGGGACAGCAGGCACAAGCCAGTACTGTCGACTGGGTTCGGCTCGCCACCATGCTTGGTTGCTGTTGCTTGCTCCATGGTGGTTGTTGCAGCATGTCGGGGTGCGCTCGCTGGTCTTAAGCGCCAGCAAGCCAGCTGAAGATGCCCAGCTGAAGCTGCGACTGCGCAGACTGGTAGCGAGCGATCAGGCTGAGATTGTAGCCCCGCCAGCAAGCCGTCGAGGCCATCCTTGCTTGCAACCGAGCGAGGCCAGCGGGGCCGCTTTTTGGTTTCCGTTTGGCGCCCTCTTGGTCCTAACTAGCTACTGTAAGTCTAACCCCAGCAGAGCGCGTCAGGGCACGTGATTTGTGCGGATTCGAGACTTTGCGGGGAATAAGGGAATATTTGCATCAGAGTTTTGTTCTTGGAAGTTGAAAATCAAGTCAAGAGTAAGTGCAATGGAGACTTTGTGGATTGGCACCTGGAGAGGTTTGTCAGGTGCACACAACTGCCAAGAGGATGCCGGGCGTAACCGCTCGCTGTTTGGAAACATATCGAACTTCTCACAAACGTCCGACTGAGCAGCTAACCTAGACATGGCACCGAATCTTGCAGCCTCGCAGCGCCAGCTGATCCACGATATGATCGTCAGTAAGTCGCTCACAGCCGCCCAGATGGCCGACGTCGCTGGCTGCAGCATCCGCTCCGTCAAGTACATCCGATCGAACCTCCGCTCCTTCGGAACCGTCAAGGCGCCCTGGAATGGCGGCGGCCGCCCTCGATCTGTTACTCCCTTGATGCTTGATGCCCTCCTCGAACACCTCCTCGAAAAGCCCGACCAATATCTTGATGAAATGATACTATTCCTGCTGGATGAGTTCGAAGTGTCTGTATCCGCATCTGCGGTTAGTAGAGCGCTGAAGGCGGCTCGTTGGTCCAAGAAAACGTGCCGTCGGGTCGCCAAGGGACGTAATGCAGACCTACGGGACTACTATATGTACAAGTTGTCTGCATTTCGCTCCTATCAACTCGTATATGTAGATGAGTCTGGATGTGATAAACGGATTGGTTTCAGACGGACAGGCTGGTCTCCGCTTGGGACGACGCCTGTCCAGATAGCTCGATATCAGCGTGAGCAGCGGTACCAGATCCTTCCTGCATATACACAGGATGGAGTGTTCCTCTTTCGCGTGTTTCAGGGAACGACTGACAGTGCCCTCTTTGAGGACTATATCGAACAGCTGCTCCACCACTGCAGGCCTTACCCAGAGCCCAATTCGGTCCTTGTGATGGACAATGCCTCTTTCCACCACACCGAGCGGATCGAGCAAATCTGAGCCGAAGCAGGCGTTAAGCTCTTGTACTTGCCTCCGTATTCACCGGATCTCAACCCGATCGAAGAGTTCTTTGCCGAACTGAAGGCCTTTATTAAGAAGCAATGGCATGAGTATGAGGACAGCCCACATCAGGACTTCAAGGTGTTCCTTGAATGGTGTGTTAGTATGGTGGGAGGCAGGAAGCAGAGCGCAAGAGGTCATTTCAGGCATTCTGGGTGGAGCATCGACGAGATAGACATGGCTTGATATTCTTGTCATTATTCCTAATGTGTCGAACAGACGATAGATCACCTCAAAATACTTGTTAAAATCTGCAATACCAATGAGGGTGTTACTAAACTTGCCCATTTCCTTTATCCACACCCCAGATACTTAAAGTCTCATGACCGAATGTGTGCAGCGTCGGCAACGTAACCTCGGGGTTAATCATCCTCACTTCATATCCTTTTCCATAGCTTTGGTGGAATGGGAGACGGAGGGAGCGAGCACGGGCAAAGGCAGTACCGCAGCCACCACAGCCATAAGTGTGGCTGAAAATGAGATTGTTCAGCGACCCTTTGAATTGAGCCTCATTTGCAAAATATCCAGGTCGGGCCACCAGCTTCTTGGTAAGTGATGATTGGCTCTCCTGAGGCAAGGGTCCCTTGCATGAGGTGGCTTTGAAAGAGAGTGCGCGTGTGCAAAAGGTGAAGGCGGTTTTGCAAGCTACTGTATCCATTTAAATTGATGACACGAAAACAGGTGAGTGCGGCACGGCTAGATTTGGAGTAAAGTAATTGGCTACCGTCCATTGCATGAACAGATGTTGAGGATCCTTTGACTTTTAAGTAACTCAGCGTCTTCACGTTGCTTGATATTCTCATACTTCTATAAAATCTACTCGATAGCCACTAACTTATATGTCCCAGGCAGGTAAATCATCGTCCAGGTCATCATCACCATCCCCAGTAACGTTGTCTCGTTCCTTCCTTTATTTTCTCCATCCTCCGTCTTTCCTTTTCGAACTCATCAACAAATTGTATCTCGTCCATGTATGCCTTCTTCACCTCTTCGAAAAAGTCCGCATACACTTCATCGACCGGCTTTTCGTAATCCACAATTATTCTTTCTCTGATATGCTCTGGTGCCATGCTTCTCAAGCCGAAAAGCATGTCCCTCCGATCCGTCGCTTTTCTATATCGCATGTCAAACGCCTGGTCGAGCAGTGTGACAGCTCTGCAAGACTTGTTCATTTCTTTCCTTGTAATCATCATGCTCTGCTCCAAAACCTCGAGTAGTGGCCGAAAATCCACCTCATGCAATCCGAAAGCATCCCATGCGGGAGAGATGACAGTAAACTTGATGCGACAGATGGCCCTATAGGTTTCGGCACCGCATTGCCAAGTGACGGTTTGGTTGCCAACCTGGATTGTAACTTTGACGGCCAGAGCATTCTCTTGAACGACCCATATGCGTTGGAAATAGTCTCGTTTGAGTATGTCGTTGAGACCAGCACAAAGTTTCTCCGGTGTGAACTTCTCCCAAGGTGGCCTGATTGTGATGTCCTCTTTCCCGAATAAATACGATAGAGCTTCGATTCCAACAGCTGTATCTGCTGTGTCTGGGCCTAGCCAATTAACGACACCTCGTGCACACTTGTAAATATCACCCATTATTGACACCTGCCCATTCCGCTCAGTCTTATTAGTCTGGTCAATACAGATGGCGTCTATCCATATTGTGCGGTTGGTGACTTCTGAGCGAAGATGTTGTAAAGCCGTATGCAAGTTTTCGGAGATGGGGAAATGCTTGTCATTCAAAATGATTGACCTGCGCCTGTCGAGATGGCCCCAGACGTACGAGAGTGCCTCGTAAGCTTGACCTCTCACCAAGCTGTTAAATTGCTTTGTTCTGAGATAACCCCTCAACGGTTCATCTGGTTTTCCAGAGTAGAGTTCAAGAAGTCGAATTTGGTTGATAGTTATGGGCTTAGATAGCTGAGAAGTTAACCGCTCATTCCCGCCATCACTTGTATCACCAGGCTCAAAAGTAGGCGGTTCTGTTGGAAGACTCGGAGCTGTCGCTTTGAAAGAACAGGTAATCGCACCGGTGCCGTTTGTTCGAGATCGTAACCAAATCCAGCGCGGGATAAGAAATAGTATCTGCAGCACGGAAATAAAGTTGATAGCAAAGCTGCGGACACGGTAGAAAAATGATAGAATCATATTTGATGCTGGATATCGCAAATTCCAACTGGGAACAGGTCGAACACTTGCTTGAGTGTTCAAGATATTTAATAATGGAAGCGCTTCACCAAGTGGCAAACGAGGCGAAGCGGTTGTTGCTGCCTACATACACACAAGGGCGTCACTCGGTGGTATCCGCTCTGCCAGCTCCATTTCCAAGAAAGATGTTGGTGAGTACATTATCGAGGACTTTCGGGAACGATGCGATTCGAGCTGACAAAACGTGGCATAGCGCTGAGATATTCTTCGCCGTCCATGTCGCGCGCCGACGCACAAGGTGGCTGTGCTCCTCCTCAGCCATACGATATCGTTCGATACCATACATTTATGTTTTTGCTTGGATCATTCAATTGTCCACGGAAGGCCGGGAGAGGTTAAATTGCTGGAATCCGCAAGAGACTGGGATGGGTTAGCCAAAATTAGAAAACTGGACGTCGGTTATATAATACGGAGTAGTTACCGACGTAGAGGAAGAGTATGAATTGCCCAAAGCGTTCAGACAATCGGTGCTGGTACTGATCCGCAAGGCGAATTTGCCCTCTGACACAACGTACACAATTGATGGAGATTTTCTAGCATCATAACATGATTTCGTGGTTGGATTGATACCTTTTCTCAATTTACAAGCGATAAATAAGTAGTGATGGTGCTGCACTGGAGGATTTTGGTCGCGGTATCAGATTGCACTTCCCTGGAATCTAGCGATAAGGTTACCGCTCTTGTGGAGATTTTTTTGGGGAAAGGGGTTTCTACTACCGAGGAAATGCTACAGAGCATAATAAAGGCAGCATTATAAATGAATCAAGGCGTGTGCAGATTCTTATGCGCTCAGAACTCAAGTACATTCGAACACACAGGGATTTCGTTCCAGCAGGACGGAGGTAAATCCCGATAGAAACCAGCTTTGCGGCCCGAAGCGGAGTTTAGAAGCGAGAGCAGGTTCGTGTTGTAGCGAGTGAGGTAAGTTCTCAGTGAGGTGGCGTTGGTCCATGACCCGCGCTCTGGCTTTCCATCGGCGGACAAAGCAACTTCACTCCATCTCCCCAACTCCTCCCTCTCAACACACACACCCAGTCTCCCACAACTGCCAATCTGGCGCCTGCATCGTCCTCACCGTTCCAAATATTGAATTATCCCAGCATTATCGTTCCGCCGGAAGGGCCTCTGACAATGGAGAACACTCTCCATGGCGATCAGTGGCCTCGGCCGCCGAAGGTAAACCACGCTCAACCTTCCACCGATGAGGGCAAAACTGCTCGAGAAGGCATGCCGCTGACACGAATACAGCGCACACACTCTCAAATGAGTGGCATCGACCTCGACTCCATCCTATCTCACCAAACTGCGACTTCCGAGCAGGGTGAAGCCCAAGAACAGTCTCGCATCCCTCCTACCTTCCAAACATCACGGTATTCTGGTGACGGCTTCGATTTCAGACGTCCTGCAACACCTTCAAGAGTCCCAAGCGGAACCTCAAATCCTCACAACGTGCCTGAATACATGGAACCGCCAGAAATAGTTGACCTCACAAATGCCGAAGACGTCGAAATGCCTCCGTCGCCACGCTCACTCTTTGGACTGGCATCAAGAGGACCGCGTTTTGCTCGCGACATCATTGACCTATCCGGCGAAATGCCGAATGCGCGACCGTCCTCCAGTGATGAAGAAGCCCTATTAGACGCACTTGAGGTGCAGTTCGTTTCTGAACGACCGCTACCACCACCTGCCAACTCAAGAGGAATTGAGATTCCGCTCAACAATGTCTTCGACCTCACTGAAGATGACGTGTTTCTCGATAGCGAAGATGACGACGTACAATTCATCATGGAGATGCAGCGACCAAGCCCAACACCCCGAACGCTACCTCTGCTTCATCCGACCCGTGATGGCCTTCCGCAACAGAATACTACACTTCTACGAACCGCAAGTTCAATGGCGAACAGTCTGCGTCAGCTAGCAGGATATCGAACAGACCATCTCAACCATAGCTCCAGCCGCTCGTCCAACGGCCCTCCTCCACTCTCAAATCCTCCATCTCTGGGACCACTGTCCAGCCTCCCAAGAGGCTTTGCCAGCGCGACAGGTCGGGCTGTGGCAATCAATATGGGCATAAATGCCTTTATTAGTCCAGAACTCGACTTCGGCAGCGTCGGCTTCGACATGGGCCTCGACGAACCCTCCCACGACAATGCGGCAGTCCGGCGCATACCGCCTCCGCCGTCCCCACCACCGGGCTTCACGCGAACCCCAAAGCCAGACGAAGTCTACATCTGCCCCAACTGCGACCGGGAGCTGTGTACGGGGGATACGGACATACAGAAGCAGATCTGGATCATTCGGGCCTGCGGACACGTAAGTAACAGCGCTGCGGACGCGCACTCCCGCGCCGTGCTGGACTAACTGAGTATGTAGACTTACTGCGGCGAATGCGCGAGCCAGCGGTCTGTCGCCAAGCGCAAGAAGGCCAAGCAACCGCTCAACACGAAGCCGTTCTCGGTGTGCGTAGAGAGAGACTGCGGCAAGAAGATTGTTGGTGCGCGTGGCATGATCCAGATTTTCTTGTAAGCGGTTGAAACCTGGGCTTGCATGGGCTGGCGTTGATTTGCACGTGGGTGGTTGATGCTGTCCTTGATCCCCGCCGCGATCACTGTAAGTAGTTAATGGCTCCGGCGTGACCTTTGGACCTGCGTCTAAGGTGTCTCCCTGAGTAGCGGGACGGAATTACACTTTAGACCTCTGAAGTCTCTCCCTCGCAAATCTATAAAGATATAATCGATGTGGTCCTGTTCTACAGTCAATTCTCCTCCAGGAAACCAGTGTGCAACGAAAACGAACACGGTGTTGGTCAAGGCGGCACTTTGGGGGTCTGTAGGCGAACAGGTACAATCGATTGTTTTGTTGCGGTCTTGTCCAGGCCATAAACTCCCACAATCTCGAAATGCGACGCAAAGAGCGGCCTCAGCTGAGTGAATGCCTTCGCTTGGATCAAGTTCGTTCAGCTTCAGCATAGCACTTTCAGTCTTATCCACGTAAATGACATCTTAGCAGGAGACAAGGCATTCCAGACACTCATTCCTCTTCTGAACCCATCGTGATTCCGGCCGCCATGTCCTGGCACGAAAGGCACTCACGCGCATCTCCACTTTGCGACTGCGATCGCGGTCGTGGTCGCAGTCGCGTTCGAACCTCCTCCAACGGACTTACCTCCAGAGTCTCAAGATTTCTTGCTTTGATGATGTGTCTTTTAGAAATCCTCCCGAACGGCGACTTTCACCTAACCAAAAACCTCCTCAACAACGCGATCCATCAATATGCCATCCTCTCGCACACATGGGGAGATGAGAGTCAAGAGGTGACCTTTGAAGACATCGTTCATCAGTCAGCTAAGGAATTTTTGGTCGAAAAGGCACATAGCGAGATCTTTCCTTCTGGGATAGAATATGAATATCACAACATCTTCTCGCGATCGTTGCGGATTATGTCCGAGAAGCTAAAACGCGATATCTACGGTCTAGTTGCTCCCGGTGTTACTATCGATCAAGTTAAGCAACCCAGATGTGACCCGCTCTCTCCAGCGCGATACTCGTGTGTCTACTGAATTGACCACTTACTCGATTGTGATCCCGCCAGGAATGCGACAAAGGAGATGGATCCATCAACGAGTTCCTGTGTCGGAGCTACCTTTATGCAGAAGCGTGTCAGAAGGGGTGTTGTCAATGGCGAAACTCGAGGCTTTACTTCAGGTACTCTTTTGAATCAGTAACGCTCACTGGGGCCATGCTAACATAACAAAGGGGAGAGTGGATATATCCGCACTAAACGAGCTAGTTCGAGATGCTCGCCGATTCATTTTGGCCAGAGCCTTCTGGAGGCAGAAGGCCTCAATTGCACTCTTTGCAGGCTCACAGAGCTTCGCTCGCAGTTCCTAGAGTGGTGATCATTTGTCACTCGCTAAGTCACCATAACTAAATAAAACAATGCAATGGCACAGGACTAAAGGCCGTAGCTTTCGAGCGGATATAAAACAAGTTTATGAATTTGGACTATCCTCCGTCAAACCGACTCCCTCAACTCCGTACACGCTCCTCTAGCCGAGACAATACACAGCAGCATAGATTCCCCCATTTTCTGCGATTGTAATACAATCGCCATCATTTGGCCAAATTGGTGGGTTTTCAGCTTTCAACGCTCCATCTCCAGATACGAAAGTATAATATGTGGCCAAACCGTCTAAATCTTCTTTTAGTGTATCATTATACTATTCTATTAGTGAAGCTTACGGCAATCGCCATTGGCTGACGTATATAACGCAGAACGCGCTCCCGATGGCCCACCAGTCTTGGGGCCATCGGATTCGATCGATGTACTTCCGGCGTAGTCCTGACAGCGGAGATCGTAGTACCTATAAAATATATTAATAAGAGCAACTCTACGGGCAGCAACATGTAATATATGAATTACCAATTTACTGTAGCGCTACCTAGAACACCTCCAACCCCCATCAACATATAGGCTATGAACGTACGCATGGTAATGGAATGCTGTTTAGAATTGTAGTTAGTGTACTGGAAGCGATGGGCTACTTGTCGAAGATGTTTATGCGGGAGCGACGCCCCCAGATTATATATAACCACCATAGCCCAACCTTTATGGTACTTATGATTGGGGCGATGATTAATACCACTTTTGGTGAATCGTAAAACTGTTCTTTCCGAGGATTTCCGGTCCACTACTTTTCGGGCGCAGCTTACCTGGCTTTTAGGAACCAGAAGTATAGCACCCACTGAAATCCGAACTAATTAGATTCGGATATTGTGTCCTTTTGACCGCATAGCGGGGAGGTCAATGGGTGCGGCTTAACATTGGCGACCTGAAGTTAGGCAAAACATCGTAAATAATAAGGGATTGCCAATTATTATCTCTCGGCGTCAAATATGCATCCGCACCGGATTCTGCCTTGTACCCTGGCTAGGTAATAGATAAATACCTTAGCTTTCTGACGAGCAGGTGGTCAATGCGTGCAAAGAGTGCAATAAGGAGGTAATTCAGCGATCTGGAGAGGCTAGCTGTATGAGCAGTGAACCCAATTTCCAAAGATGGTCATCACCGTCTCCTCGGTAGGAGACATCATTTCCATATGTCTCCTCGTCAAAGACCTTGTCTTTATGCTGGATAGCATCCGAGGCTCGTCAGCAGAGTATCAAGCTGCAGTACAAGAGTTGCACATGTTGGATATCGCACTTCTCCAAGTTGAAAGGCTGACCCAAACGCAAGGCTCAACTTCGCATATTGAGGCTCTGTATGAAACGGCGAAAATCACAGCTGAAAAGTGCAGAGTATCAATCTCCAGGTTTGTGAAGACCATCGAAAAGTTCAAAACGAGTCTTGCGACTAATGGGTCGGGAAATGTCCTCAAGGATACCACTCGCAAATTCCAGTGGAAGTTGTCTGGAAAAGAAGGGCAGATTGCCACCTTCAGGGCGGAGATTACGGGGTATACGGAATCGATTAACATGTTGCTTGCGACCGCAAAACTGTATGGTGACCGTGAATTTACTGGTCGATGAGAATATAGCTTGCTAACGCCGAGTATAAATACTCTTCATCTCCTCGAAACGAATCTTACCGAACATACCTCTGATACAGCGCGCTCTTTGAACCAGCAGCAGACTACCTTGGTCGAGATTAACAATAGACTTGACGAGAATAAGCAACTCATCGCCTCTGGAAATACTCTCGGGTCGTGGATATTAGAACGTGTAGAATGGGTCAAAAACTTGGGTACCGAGCTGGAGCAGTTTCTGAACCGGATCATTGCTGGAAATTTTGCAATCTACCGTGAGATAGTTGCTCTCCGGTCTGCATTTACTACTAGGGCGGACCGTTCTCTTTGTGAGGATCCATTCATTTTGGAGGATGCCATCGGACGAGTTGCACCAGTACATCTTCGCTTCATCAATTCGTGGCAGGCCTTTGATACTGTCATGGAGATTAGATTTACCGGAAAGCAGGGCTTACCAAAGATTCAAAGGAGGGAGTACATTCTAGAAGAAAATGCGACTGGGCTTAAGATCGATCGATCGATGGATTTCTCTGACTGCTTTTACCTGGACAGAAGATTGTCATGAGCCTGGTGTTTAGGAAAGAGTCGGCGTTTCCCGTCGCCCCTCTGGTAACACCGTGTCCAAGATGTCAGGCTCCCTCCGCAAATCCTGTAGATTCGAACATCCTCTGGTAAGTAACTGGCCTCTAGCACGGTTTACTGCTCAAATCAAGGTAGTGACAACTGCAATATGTGGTTTCGGCGCATTGAAGAGGTTTACGAAGTCGATCAACCTCAGCTTTCTATTCCTAGCCCGTGGAAACATAAGGCAGAGTTCGGCAAAACTTCGTTTCAGATTGGTCCGGTGAGGTTTGGGCCTGCACGCTCTTTTAAATGGATAATAGGGAAAAGTCCTCTTCAGGTATACGTGTCTGCACTCGCAATTTAGCCCAGCCCGCGGATTGACAAGACGTCTTTTCAAATAGGAGGAACTGAAATGGATCACAATACAGCCACCAATACGATAAGCGACGAATGGAGGGCGTCGCTTAGCCACAAGCATGACCAGTCGCAGCTCGAAAGAAACGATTGCATTATGTAGGATATGATACACTGTAGTTAAGTAGTTAATTCCTATGTGGAGTTGTCTCGCCCTGACTAGGGATCCTTGACCGCTCAATCAGAGGTACCAACCGAGGCGGCGATGTCGCCCGACGCAGCTTGCCACGGCCGCCACAGGGCTGATAGTAATCGAAGGCTCGGAAACCCAGGTCCAAGCATCCTATGAGTTTGAAAGGCGAAGAGAGCTCGATAGCGGTGCTGTTATGCCATGAAAGGAGGCTCTTCGCAATCCAAGCGCGTATGCGACGACGCGAACGTAATTTTCCGAGTGGACTAGGCACGAGTGTTCGGGAGCACGCAATGGACATATAGAGTAAGTGCGAGGAAATGAATGCGTGTGCAGAATTTGAATTGTTGCGAAGTCAAACTACCGATGATTTGTCCCGGCACGGTGAGTGTCTGATTACCCTCCGATACTTTCTGCATGGGCTTTGGGAGGCACGCACGACGCGCTTGTCTGAACTGTTGCAGATCCCAGATCTCGTTGCCTGTTCGTTGCAAAGGGATACATACACCTTCATGCGTCTGTACGGCAGCTAGTGTAATGCGTTATGTAGCGTCATTCGTGCATGATCATTATGTTTGAACGGCACGGTTGAGAGACTCGGCGACTGGCCTGCATGGCAGTGCGACCCTCTAGGCATGAGTTGCCTTGTTGCATCTGGTAGCAATGCATATGGTTACTTCTTCCACATCTTTCCATCCACGTCCACGTGAATTTGATCTAGCCAGTGTTTCCAAGATTTCGAGCAGCAATGATGATCGGTAAACGGCAATTCGAGGCAAGAAACAGCACAGCCGAATGTGTTTTGGAAGTAAGCAGGAAGGCTCGGGATCTAGACTGCCATTCCAACTGGGCGTTGATAAGTTGCATAAAGCCCGGCGGTTGGCTTTCAGACGGCCTGCTTCGCCGCACGCTTACGTTTCTTACCCAAGATACCAACCATCTGGTCCCCACCCAACCCTGTATATCGTATGGTGAGTCCGCAACTCAAACCTGCTTCGTTCCTGATCTTCAACAGTGGCAATGGCTGTGAAGATACGACCGGATATCGTCGGACCTCGTACTGATGTGTTCCAAAGTTGGACCATTGGAAGGGGGCCTTATAAATGGCCGTCAGACCCTGTCCACGTGCAGACTCCACACTGGAGACACTGACAAGGCACGGCTTTTAACAGGCTTATGTCTCACCAGCACGCGTAGCTGTACCTGAATGCAACAACCAACGAGATCGCAATATCGAGCATCTGTCGATGGTGGCACCCCTGTTGGTCGTGGCGGTGCGAACCTTTTAACCTTCCCGAAGCCCTGACGGCTTTGTTGACTTCCGTTGCTCATTATCGAATCAATTCTTCTCGACCAACAATTGTTAGCTGTTGCTTGACCCACCCTATCATGACTTCGGAAGGTCTTTTCTCATCTCTCGTGTCGCATCCTTCGTGCTCTGCATTTGGCGCCCGCACTCGTAGTTTCATCGTGGGTTGGGATTTTGCAGGGCCAATGCAGGTCCTACGGAGCGCGTCGCGCTGGAGCGCGGTTAAGCGCCCGACCGCTCATGGCCAACCAACACCATTTTCCTCGTTCATTTCGACTCTATACGCCCCTATGGCGCTAATATCTCTGGTAAGGCTGGTCGTTATGACGTTCATCCGGTCCCTGAGGACATCTTGCAGGTCGTTGGCGGTTACGGAGATTTCGTTTGCCGGTCTTTGCCTATGAATTCTCAGCGGCAACCACAGGGGCAGCAGATGATGGCGAGACCAATTTTTGGCGCTTTGTGCCCAATATTCAAGTACTGTTTCCATTTCTTTCCTCAATTTCCCCTGTTCTCGAAGTTTTCTCGCGTGTTTTGGGGTCGTGTGCCTTCAGTTGCTCTGATGGGCTGCTTTCCTTTTTGCTCCCGTCAGGTTCCACATCAACATTCTACATCGTCGTCAGTTCGAGCATGCCTGGTTTTCCTATAGCTCTTGTAAGAAATGCACAAGAGCCGTCGCACCTGGCCGTGCTTCGCCACCCTCCTAATATCGTACTCCTTGTTTCGGATCACGTCTTCCCAGGCACTGCCCTCCGCCCTGCAATCAGGAGTACCAGTCTGCGCTCAGATATGTGTTCAAGACGCCGTCTACCTGGACTTCGTCGTACCTTCAATATGTACCAATTCAGACGACTTTGATTGTCTCTGTTCTCATTATGGTTCGGACGGATACACGTTAGGAGAACGGGCCTTTGGTTGTTTATACTCTGGAAATTGCACGGCAACATCTCAAGGAAATGCTACCGCAATCTACACCATATGCACAGGGCAGAGTAATGCCGTGATACCAACGCATAGCACCGTCGTCGTCACAGCTATATCACCAACATCAACCGCTGGAAGTACATCTACGAGCAGCTCACCAGTTCCTGCTATGGCAACCACAACTAGCTCCTCCACAGCCACGCAGGCATCCATGTTGTCTTCGCCCACAAGCGGTTCACAATCTTCAAGTACCATACACCTAACTGAGGCACAGGTTGCTGGTATAGCCATTGCTTCCATCGCCTTGGTGGTTCTGACCGTGGGAGTTGCAGGCTGCCTTCTCTTCGTCCGAAGGCGGAATAAAAGTCTTGAGCAGGAAGAAGCGAAGCTCCTCTTTCATCACAGCAGAAATGCATCTGGGTCTCAGACTTCACACATGGGGCCACCGTGGAAGGATCCAAGAGGAGGACAAGGTGGCGTTGGTATCATCCCTCTCGAGCGGTCACCACGACCTGACATTCCACCTCCATTGCCTTCGTCAATGCCGCTGGAACGGACTTGGCCAAGATATTATCCCATAATGCCTGGGGATACCTTTATGCCTCAAGACACCTTCATTCCTCAAGACAACTTCATTCCTCAAAACAACTTCGTTCCTCAAGAAAGTATAGGAGTCGCGCAGACGACAAACGTGCCTCTACAGATGCCAGCATTGCCGACTGCGTCAGTAATTCCAATTCCTCCTCCAGAGCCGGTCATGGTTGCGCCTCAAGCAGACGACCTCTCACGAAGAAGCTTTTCTGCGGCTCCGGATAGACCCATAACCTACTTTGGGCCTCAACCAACAGCTCCAGTGCCAGCTGTCGATAGGAGTTCCACTTTGCCCTCAAAGCGAGCACGCCGAAGTATTGACCCAACGGCCGTTCTGAGCCAGGTAACCGTGTTTGAAGAAGATGGAACCCGACATTCAGGACTTCAGTCACCTGGATTTCCACCCAGCCAGGCCAAAATTCAGGATGAAAATAGAGGAAGATCAGAAAATAGACCTATAGTACCAGCTTTAAGAACCACTTCAGGCTCACCACGTCTTCGATCACTACGACCTAGCACATTGAAGATTCAGATTCCTACATATCCGAACACAACAGCTGGTTTCAGCCAACCAACCCTGGTAGCTACTTCACAACCGGCTCCGACTCAGATCCAGCAATATACCTTCCCACCTCCGCCTCCGAGAGCTGCGTCGCGGAATCAACAGCCCGTCTCAGGACCCTCTAACGCTCAGCGTCCGCCATCACTGTATAATAAGAGATCTTCACCATCAAGAGATCTTCAACAGAGCCCCATCGCGCTGAACACAGTCAAACAGCCAGCGAAAAGCCGGTCTCGCGGTCAGACTGCGACGGTGGGAGTTGTGCTTCCTACAACTGCTAGTGTTGTGCGCACTCGTGGGCCTAGGACTTCAGGAAAATCGGCTCGAAAATCTAATCGGAGCGCGTCGGAAGCAGGTCGTGATTCGGTAGCGTCATATACATCTTTTGAGACAGTTGGATCCGATGATGATAACCCGACTCCGAAGGAAGAAGACAAAGAACTCACGCCTCTAGACGAAGGCGGCTCACCAATTTCGAACCTACGCTATCCCAAGGTCCCGCGGTCTTCGAACCAAGCTGAACCACGAACACCACCTAGTCCCAGGAATAGGGAGAGTGAAGATCATCTGCGACCTCCAAAGCAGTCAACGCCGTCACCGCGGAATAAGACGAAAGCCACATCTCCCAGAGGAGTTGTAGATCAATTATGGCGGACGGAGACCAGACCAGAAAATGCCGGCGCTCGAAGGAAGCAGTACGCAACGCCCAATTATCAACCTGCATACAAATACCAACGATCGGAATCGAGGCAGCAGGCAGAAGTCAAGGTGGGAGGAAAATCTTCGCCACCCAGGACCGAAGACGACCAATCGGGCAGTTGGAATTGGACTCCCGATCAGAGCCAGTTCAATCCCAAAAGCCCATTCGGGCCAATGCCCAAGTTGACCCCAACCAAGCAAGGCGAAGACCTGTACTTGTCAGTAAGCAGAGAGTGACAAACGGATAGACTACCGAATGAAGCTGCACGGCTTCCGCATTTCATTTTTGTGTAGATAAATTTTGTAATTTTCCTTAGGCTTTTCTTGGTGGCATCAGCGATGGCGTCGGCGGTTTTTCCGAGTGTTTTTGGACGAAATATCCAGGCACCTTCGTTTCACCATTTGTTGAGACGAGAAGAAGATACAGCTTCAGTGTATGAGTCAGAGTATGGTCAATCTATTCCAGTCATTTAATAAACATATCCAATGTTTTGGCTTCCATAATTCTTAATCATCGAGCGGGATGCGTTGCTAAGCTTGGAGGGTGCTGTGGTTTTCGACGTTGCAGCCCCGCTTTGTCGCTGCCAGTTAATACGAAAGCTGCTGGCGATCAAACCATCACGTACTCTATCCTCGACCTCATATTATCTCCATTTCATTACTCCGTACACCGAGCCCCCTTCCCAATTTCTTCAACTCCCTTTCCCACAGTTTTCTTTTCAATTGCAACAATCATGGGCTACACGAAGGAGGACGAGCTTGCCATTAACACTATCAGAACCCTCGCTGTAAGTTTTTCCTCTGCTTCTCAACGCCTCTGCCCCACCATGATATTTTTTCGCCACTACAGAGTCCAAACATCCGTAGACCGATCAGAGTCACAACCACCAGTTGTCGATTGATGGCTCAATTCGTTCCAATTGCTGACTTCAGCTATCGTCCAGGTCGATGCGACGTTCAAGGCAAACTCCGGTCACCCCGGAGCTCCAATGGGCCTTGCTCCAGCTGCCCACGTACTGTTCAACAAGTTCATGACCTTCAATCCTCAGAATCCCGATTGGGTCAATCGCGATCGATTCGTGCTTTCGTAGGTCTATACCTCCATACATTCAAAGCTGAAGCTTCAGAGGAATAGCTGGCGCAAGAGCAAGGCTGTCGGAGACGTTTTTCCCGTGCGATGCAGCTATCTGCTGGAGCGTCATATCAGTAACTCAAGAGTGGCAAATTCGCTGACCTCATAACAGCAATGGTCACGGATGCATGCTACAGTATGCACTGCTGCACCTGTTCGGATACAAAGTCACCATGGACGATCTCAAGCAATTCCGCCAGGTCGACAGTATCACTCCCGGCCATCCTGAATCGCATGATACTCCTGGCGTTGAGGTCACGACCGGTCCGCTCGGCCAAGGTTTCGCCAATGCTGTTGGTCTTGCCATTGCTCAGGCGCACACCGCTGCCGAATTCAACAAGCCTGGTTTCGACCTCTTCACCAATCATACATACACTATCTTCGGCGATGGCTGCGCTCAGGAGGGTGTTGCCAGTGAGGCGGCGTCTCTGGCCGGTCACTTGCAGCTTGGCAACCTGATTATGATCTACGATGATAACCACATCTCTATCGGTGAGTGGAGTCTTCTCGTTCCAAATGGTGAGACTGACGTCGGCTATAGATGGTGACACCAAGGTCTCCTTCACCGAAGATGTCTCCAAGCGCTTTGAAGCATACGGCTGGCACGTGCAGCATGTCGCGAACGGTGATAACGATCTAGCCGGCATTGAAGCAGCTATCAAGAAGGCAAAGGAAGTCACAGACAAGCCATCGATGATCAAGCTCACCACCACCATTGGTTTCGGCTCCAAGCTGCAAGGTACTGGTGGCGTGCATGGTAACCCGCTCAAGGAGGATGACTGCAGACAGGTCAAGGAGAAGTTTGGTTTTGACCCCGATAAGACATTTGTCGTGCCGCAAGAGGTCTATGACCTGTACCACAAGCACGCGGCTGAGGGCGCAGCCGCCGAGGCAGAATGGAACAAGCTCCTCGAGAAGTATGGCCAAGAGCACAGCAAGGAGGCTTCCGAGCTCAAGCGCCGACTGGCTCGTGATCTTCCAGAAGGATGGGAGAAGTCTCTTCCAACGTACAAGACCACTGATAAGGCCGTCGGGTCGCGCAAGTTGTCCGAGGCCGTCCTCGAGGCCATCCACGGCGTTGTGCCAGAGTTGCTCTCCGGATCTGCAGACTTGACTGGTTCGAACAACACACGATGGAAGGATGCCGTCGACTTCCAGCCTCCGAGCACCGGAATCGGCAACTGGGGAGGTCGATACCTGCGCTACGGTGTGCGTGAGCACGGCATGGCTGGTATCATGAACGGCATCAGCGCGTACGGTACTCTCATCCCAGCTGGCGGGACGTTCCTTAACTTCGTCTCGTACGCCGCCGGTTCTGTGCGTCTGTCAAGTCTGTCACACCAACGCGTCATCTACATCGCGACGCACGACTCGATCGGTTTGGGAGAGGATGGCCCAACTCACCAGCCTATTGAGACGCTGGCGCACTTCCGTGCTCTGCCAAACATGATGGTTTGGCGACCGGCTGACGGAAACGAGACGAGCGCTGCCTACTACATGGCGCTGACGTCTAAGCACACGCCAACCATCATGGCCCTGACCCGTCAGAATCTGCCACAACTTGAGAACTCAACCGTCGGGAACGCCATCAAGGGTGGCTACGCCATCCTCGAGAACAAGAATGCCGCTTTGACCCTCGTTTCGACCGGTTCCGAAGTTTCCCTCTGCCTCGAGGCCGCTAAGCTGCTCAAGGACAGTCACAACATCGCCACTCGCGTTGTATCCATGCCTTGCACGGAAATCTTCGACTCTCAGTCCAAGGAATACCGTCTCTCCGTTATCCCAGACGGTGTCCCTACCATGAGTGTCGAGGTCATGAGCACTCTCGGATGGGAGAAGTACAGTCATGAGCAGTTCGGCCTCAACCGCTTTGGCGCCAGCGGGCCGTACAAGGACGTCTACAAAGTATGTCACCCTGCATTTTGAATTGCTGAGATCCATCAAGCGCTGACTACGCTCAGAAATTCGACTTCACGCCTGAAGGCGTCGTCAAGAGGGCGCTCGCGACCGTCGACTACTGGAAGGATGTCAAGCCGCTGCGCTCGCCCGTCGACAGGGCGTTCACTAACTTGATTTAGGCTGGATGAGACGATGCAAGTGGACAGGGAGGCCAGAAGGAGACGAAAAGCTTTGGATAGAATGTGAGAGGGAAAATATGGCGAGATTCAACGCACACTTAATGCGTCAGGACACACGTCGATAGATATGCAACTATAATTTCCCACGACTCTTCTTATCCCGGTTCACCCGGCCTCTCCACTGCCACGCCCCTCATCCCTAACCTCCAGCCTCTCAAACTCCTCCACCAGCGCATCGCTCCCCTCGCCCAGCTCCCTCAACCTCCTGAGTAAGCCCTCCTCGCCCTCCACCCCCTCCGGCGGCCTCGCCCACGCGGGCGGCCGCGTCTCGTAGCACCACGCGCCCTCGCGATCCGCGTAGCGCAGCGCATGCAAGAAGATGCCGAGCTCGTGGGCGCCCGGGTCACTATACAGCTCGGTGCCGCACACAGCGCAGGCCTCGCCGCTCATGCGCTCCGCCTTGCGGGCCTGGTACGCCGCGCCGATCTCGCCACGGTAGGCCACCGCGTCCGCGACTTCCTCCTTGCCCATGCGCTCCAGGCGCGCCAGCACCGTGTCGGCGGCGATGCCCGCCGCGTTGTCGTTGTGCGCGGCGCGCAGGCACAGCTCCAGGTTCGGCCCGAACACCCGCTGGTTCGCGTAGATCGGGTCGTTCGCGATCGGGTGCCCCAGCCACTGCAGGTGCACGCGGATCTGGTGCGTGCGGCCCGTCAGCGGCAGGCAGTGCACGACGGAGTAGCCCTTGGCGGCGCGCCACGGCAGGGCGTCGGCGGCCGGTGCGGGCGGCTCCGCGGCGGGCGGCGCCTCGGCAGCGGAGGCGGACGGCGCCGGCGGGTAGTACGCTACCCGCCGGAACACCGTCCGCGCCGCCTTGCCGTTCGCCCGCACCTGGTTCAGCCCCAGCCGCGGGCTGATCTGCAGGATCGCCTTGTCGCACGCCGTCGTGCCGGCTGGGAACTCGCCAACCACGCGCGCCAGGTATTCTTTGCGCACGGTGCGCTTGCGGATCGCGACCGTCATCGCGTCGGCCGCTGCCCGGTGCTTGCCGATGAACATCACGCCCGATGTCAGCCGGTCGAGCCGGTTGCACGGCAGCGCTTTGAACGACGGGTTGCGCTCTGCCCGCATGATCTCCGTGACCGAGTTCCAGTTGTAGCGGCCCGACGGGTGCACCGGGATGCCGGCCGGCTTGTTGATCACGATGAGGTCGTCGTCTTCGTGCACGATGCTTATGGGTTCGGCCGTCACGGGAGGCTCGTGTCTATGCAAGGTGTGCGTGATGATGTCGCCGTTCTTCAGCTTCGTGGACGGTGAGTGTATTTTTTGGCCGTTGATGAGGACTTGGCCATTTTCTATCGCGGATTTCTAGTGCGAATATTAGGTCTGGCGTTCCATAAGCATATTATGAAGCCAGAGGAGCAGGGTGTTTACATAGTATGCTGGTGACCTGTCTCTGAACTCGGTTGCGAAAACATCCAAAATCTCGCGACCTCTCCAACGCTCTTTACAGTATGTGTTGTAGGTATAGTGATATGGCGCCACTCGTCTCAGCCCATCATGGAGGAAGTATGGCCTTGGCCAAGGGTCGCCGACAGGTGTGGTTAGAACTGGAGGTAACGGAGGAAGCTCTTCTTTATTCTCTGCTGGAACAATATCAGGCTCGACGACGGCCAGAGCCATGGTGGAGAGAAGAGAGCGACCCTTGCGGGATAAGAGCGCTGGCGCGCGGTGTGAAGGCGCCAGGAGGACTGAATGCGCCGTGGATTCTTGAAGATGTGATGTCGAAACTCCGACGTCCAAAATTTCCCCAGATCGAAATCTGAATACGGGTAACATACGCACGGTCATCATTCAATATCAGGGTCCCGGTACCGCAGATGCCTCGGCTCAGGTACAACTCCAACCCGTATGAAACGAATATTGAGGCCCAACCTTATGAATAACGATATATTAAGTCTTTGAGCATGCCCTGAACTCTCTCAGCGTCTTCCTGCTCTCCTCTATTCCACCATGTCCCTCTCAGAGCTTCGGAAACGTCAGCGGGAAGACTACAAATTCCACCTCGAATACCGCACACGATGGAGCGATAACGACATGTATGACCATATGAATAACAGTGTATACTACTTCCTATTCGATTCGATTGTGAACTCATACCTTATCAAGCATTGGTACGAAATATGCTGCCATAGCACAATTCCTGACACGAGCGCCGGCTGATCTACTCCAGCTCTCTTCATCCACCCACCTCCAGCCAAATCGGTCTCGTGGTCCACTCACACTGCGACTATCTGGCGTCCGTAGAGTTTCCAAATGTAGTAGACCTGGCGCTGCGGGTTAACAAGCTGGGAAAGAGCTCCGTGACGTACGAGATAGGCGTCTTCGCGCAAGGCGAGGAAGAGGTCAAAGCTGTGGGTGAATTCGTGCACGTCTTTGTGGATCGCGAAGGCATGAAGCCCAGTCCAAAAGGAATGAATGGTACACTTCGAAACGGTTTGGAGAAGTTGATGGTAGGGGGAATGTCAAAATTGTAGGTAGCAGCTAACTACAGGCTGAGACACTCGAAAGAGCTGTTGCATGTCGAAATGACCGCAGCAATCTTCCATGGTTTCTCAAGGCTATCTACTACCGTTGCCAAAACCCGCCCTTTGTCCTCACCGGCCTCCGCTTGACTCTCCAAATGGCGTGACATCTTTGATATCCTTGTCAAAACAAGTCGTAGATTTTGGGAAATGGTAATTATGGAAAGTAATTCTAGCCGATCGATAGCGCCGTCGCTATGATAATAACCCATACACCTTGCGCCTCGTGAATGGCAAATGGGGTATCCTGGCTCTGAAGCAAGTGCCGAATGTCTTCAAATTGCCTTCCGAACCACATCGTGCCGAAGAATATAGAAATATGTGTGAAATCGATCCGAGTAGGCCAAAAGTTGAATCAGAATCAAAGGTCAACCCGCTTGCTTTTGTCATAATTCTCAAACCTCGTCCTTATCGCTCCGGATACTGTCACCATTTTGTGGACGAGAGAAATGCTGAATTGTTGGGTAAAAGGTCGAATTCAATGAGGTAAATCTTGGCTTTTCAGATTGTTGCAGGCAGAAGAGACTCTTTGTCGCAACATAAACCCCGTGAAGAGGCTCTGAGAGTGCTCGCCGATTGAAGAGAGTTGCGCCTAACGCAAGGCTTAAACGCGCTGATACCGAGAGGGGTTGTCGAGATAGCTTCAATTGTTGCTGATGTTCCAGAGCAGTTTGTCGAGCATGTCATCGCCACCGATGCTAGGGCCATTTGGAGTGATGCCAATTTCGCCACCACCACCGATTAAACCTTCAAATGGAAGTGTGAGCCAGTCCGGCAGGCTGTTAGGATCACCATAACCGTCGGACATTGTGCCATCCATGTTGGACGGGCCTTGAGTGAAACCGTTCGAGTAGTAGCTCACCGGAGGTGGCATGTAGGACAGAGCGTCATTGGTTGTTGGTGCGTAAACTTGATTGCTGATGCCCCAGAGCGCAGGATTCGGTGTGCTCCGACCACTGGCACCAGGCATTGCTGAACTATCTTGGTTCACGAAGTCCTTCACCATCGTAGCATGTCCATTCGTGGGAGGAGGCATCATTGATGGACCTCGGTTGTTTGGAGCAGGCGTTTCAGCGCGGCTTACTGCATTGCCACCCTCCCTATTCATACGGATCAAGCGGGAGCGGCAGGCACGCGTAAGAGTATCGCACATGTCTGTAAATCGATTGCCAACATGAACGTCGTCGACAATGTTGTTCCGCAGTTTAGACATGGCTTCATCGAGCAAAGACAAAGTTGTAGCCATATCGTCCTCAGTGGCACCAATGACAAAGGTCTTGATGAGGATAAGCGCAGCTGAGATGATGCGGAAGTAGGTGCGAACCGGACAATGTCTGAGATAGTCAAGGTTGCGCACGTTGATGATGGAGCGGAAGATGTTGCGACAAGCCTCGATGCATTCTACAATGTGAGGACTATCACTGCCGACAAACTTTCTATAGTCTGCAGGAGTGAAAGGTCCAGCTTCTTGGCCGTTGGCTTCGTCACCGTTTGATGCATCAACTGACGTGGCAAGCTCAGCGAAACGGCTGAGTGGAGTATTGCGAGCGCAGCGTTGAACAACAGCTTGAAGCGCAAGACCGGTAAGAAAAGCTCGGCTATAGTCATACTCGATTCGCAAAATGAAACGCATCGCTTCCGGGATGGCATTGCACAGCTCAAAGTTCATCAGCCAAGAATGAAGCCACTGCTTGTACTCCACGATCAATTCGGAGTACTTGCCAGAGTCGACAATTTGACGAGTGTGTTTACGGTTGCGATAGAGTCGCTGATTGCCCGAATCCAGCATAATGATAGCTTCAGACCAGAAGTGGATGATGAGATCCTGGGTTTTTGGTACAATAATTGAGAGCAGATCTTGGTAATTTGCATTCGCCTTCATCGTGGTGAGGTTCGACTCCAGGCCAAGCTTCTTGATGCGCGCGATGAGACGTTGCTCAAAACGCAAGTTCTGCTGCCCCTCGAGTTGACTCTTTGCAGAATTGGCTGTGAGCTCCAGTCGACCACTCGTTTGAGCCTTGAACAATGGCAGAAGCTCCTTGAGGTGATTCTTGCGGCCAAAGTACATTTGTACCTTCTCGTTGCTGAGATATGGGTTGTGCATACGGAACTCAGCTTGAGTCGTGTCGTCGTAGACGCCAATCTCCCAAGCAAGGGCATCGGCAATACCTAGGAGAAGCCAGCACATACGATCCGAACGCCAGCAAGGTTCGAGCCAGCTATCGACACGACGACCTTCAGCACCACCAAGGCGGATGGGAGTGTCACCCATGGCGCCAGCGCTGACCTGGCCGGGATTCTCGGGAACAAGAAGCTCTCCATCGTCATCATCAGGCGGAAAATGCATGGCGCGAGGGTGCCATTCAGTCAGAAGCATCAGCGCTTCGATTACGCCGAGAGTTTCCCAAAGATGATCGACCTTGTCGATGGGACGCGCACCGGCACGACAGAAGCCTCCACCGAACTGCTTCTGACCCCAAATGGTGCGGTTGATCTCCTTGTGCATGGAATCGTTCAAGCGCTGATGAATGGTGATGCCACGAGTGACACCACCAGGCCCAGGAAGCTGCATGTATCGAGAGGCAATGGTGAGAATCGTAAGCGCGAGCATGGGCTCTTCCTCAAGCAGGTCGATATGCGAGGCAGGCTTTTCATAATTCGGAATAGTGAGAGGAGTAAGTGGGTAGAGATATCGATAGAAGTATTGAATGTAGGCCATGCCTTCTTCAGCACGGAACCAGCCAGCACGAACGAATCGAAAGCGGCTCCAAGTGCGGATGATTGGATCAGAAAGGCCTTGCGGGACGTTGATTCCATTGATCAGAGCCAGGCCAGCGGATGGAGAACCTTGAGAGATGCCGTTCTGTTCGAACTTGCCCGAAGTATGAGGGCTGCCGTAAAAGCCCTGAGAGTTCGGTGTAGCGCTAGCACTCATAATCGGACGGTTGCTGCTCACACTCCCGCCGCGATGGTGTTCATGTGCAGCATGAACAAGGAGCTCAAGAGCATCGCTCTGGGAGTAGATCTGGCTCGTTTGCAAAATCATGGTCGACCGGTTGGTCGCGGTTGGATCCTCATCTTCTTCGATTGGCGGAGCGGAGAAACCACTGCGGTTACCAGGAGTGATGGTTTCACGATTCACAGCCGAGCCACCAGGAGTCAAAGGACGATCGGCGTATCCAGAATAGACAGCCTTCGCGTTGCCGCCAGTGACCGCTGCTGTCCTACGACGCTTTCCGCCGTCAACGATCTCATACTCGGAATCATCTGCATCTTCTTCTTCAGCCTTCTTCTTTCGACGTTCCAGAGAGAAGACGCATTGCTTATTTTCGCGGCGACAACGCACGCATGGAGGAGGGTGAGGGTTGTCAACGGGACCCAAATCGCACTTGACTTTGCGCTTGCGGCAGGGGATACTGGTGGCTTATTAGCAGTTGATTTGACATGCGGATTCAAAGGAAACAACTTACCAAGCTTGATAGGTACGCTGATGAGCTTTGGAAGAGGAGGAAGGTCCAGTGCCAGTTGGGCTACCGATATCAGATGCGGAGCCACTTGGCGACTGCATTTGGCTGAAGTTTGGGTTGAAATCGGGATGGTTCATGACGAGACCGTGTACCAACGGCGTGTAGAGGTATGGTAGGCTCGCCGATGCGCCGGAGCGCTCTTAGGTTTTGATTAGAAACCTTGCTTTCCTTGATGTTGGGTGCGGAAGTGGATGATAGCGGGGCTGGAGGCAGTGCGAGGACGGTCGCAGTCACAACCTTTGGAAACCAGAGGCTAGAGATGGAGGAAACAAAACATACGAGGGGTGACAGGTGAGAGCATCCGAAAGGACGGCGATGGCTCACAAGCCTTGAGGTTGCAGAAGGCGCAACTTTGCTCTCAGCACTCAACCAGCTCACCGACCGACACCGACTACCGACAACCCGCCGAGCCGCCGGATCACGAGGCGACACCGCCCACCAGCTGACCAGTGACAGCCTGAAGAACAGTCGAGATGGCGTTAGCTACCCTCTTTGATTGGCTGTTGCCGCTTTACAGCCCTACTTTTCGAAAAGAAGAAAAAAGATGTTCGAATGTATTCTAACAAGTGTGAGAATATCGCTGTGGGATTGCAATTTTTGCTGGAGTCCGAAGAAGAAAGAAAAAGAAGGAGGATCGCAATGGTAAACATATTTCAGAGCAATCTCTGACTCAATTGCAATGATCAAAGTCAAGATCAAAGAGCTAGCGGTCAATGGCAATTCGACGTCACTTCAGCCTTGTGTTACACTGAAGTGAAGGCGGCAGTAAAAGGTGAAGGAACGCTCGTCAGCATCCGTTACCAAGCGACCGCGTGTTGCTTGCCGTGCTAAATAGAGTACTGGTATTGATGCTTTAGATCCCATCACGCAACATCGCCTTAACCATTTAAATTTCTACATAGCCATCATTGAAATCTCCATGGACAACATGCTCAATTCCTGTAGTTTGTCATGGAGGCCGCAAAATTGTTGCCTTCTGTGTTCCTGATGTCCGATGTCGCTCCGCACCTAATATTGATCGGCTTGCTCTGTGAGCTCCTGGTATCACAATGACTTACCTCAAGTACACCGCCATGCCGCTTTGCCGTTTCTGGAAATCGGATTATTCAATCTTTGCCTCCTCAGGTTCGCCAGTAGCTCCAACGCCTTGTTCCGTCTCCTCCGCCTCTTTCCCAGTAACCGGCTCTCTTATCATGCAATACAGCATCACGCCTTCGCCGTCATCATCGCAGAGCATCTCCCGCACAAGCTTGAACCCAAACTTCTCATAAATCTGGACGTTGGGCACAAGCCTACTACTCTCCAAGTAGCACGGCATGCGCTCCCGATCTGCCTTTTCCAGCACGACCTCCATCAGCGCCCTGCCCACACCGCGTCCCTGCGCGCTTGGCAGCACAGTAACAATATTGCAAAAGTAATACCCTCTAGGGTCCGTCCACAGCGCAGCCTGCGCCTCCGCCTGCCGCGCCTTCCACAGCCAGTAGCGGGCGGCGTTGAGCCCGCCGCGGCCGAACCACGCGTTCATGCGGCCCTGCTCCCACCACAGCCACCAGGCGCCGAGCCAAGAACTCCACGTCTGCGGAGCCGCTGCTGCTACTGGCGGCAGCCACATCGCTGTCCCGAGGACTGTGCCTGTCGACGCCTGTCGGCACACGTAGAACAGCGCGTGCGCCATGCCCCAGCGGCAGCGCAGCGCGAGCGAGTGCGCATTGCGCGCCGGGTTGAACTGCGGCGGTTAGCGGGCGGCGTTGCGAGCGGGCGGCATGGCGCGCACCTGGGAGCGGTCGTTGTAGATCCAATTATTGTATGGGTCGTCGGCGAAGGCTTGCTGGATCGTGGCGATTGCACCGGGGATGTCGGCCTCGGTCATTAGGCTCACTTCGTAGTCCGACGCCATGGCTCCGCGGTGCTTGGGACGCGGCGGAGCGGCGGGAGATGTGCTGCGGAGAGTGCGGCTGGGGTCGGGGCTTACGCTGTGGATCTGAGAAAGCGGGATTGTGAGGTTGTAGTTGCTATGGCGGTGGGTTTATAAGGCGGCGTTTCAAACGTGGGGAGTGTTGCAGGCAAAGCTGGAACCTGGATTGATTGGCGTTTGGGCCCACAGTCCCTTATCGTGATCACACGCTATGCCGCAACTAGCAGTCACAGGCGAGGCTGAACGCCAGCCTCGCGAAACGCCTGAAATTGTCGTTGTCTTGGTCAAATCGAGTGAATAGCCAACTAAAGAACACTTTTATCCTTTTCACGGACGTATACATGCATTGGATTCACTCAGAAATGCATAATTCAGTGCTACAGACAATACTCCGTAAGTCATGCATGTCCGCAGTAGCTCATGAATCCTCCCGAATGCAAATGCAAATGTTACGCGCCTCCCACATTCCCGAGCCTGTTTTGATTATGTTTAAAAGGCATGAGGATGTAATCGTTGGTCTAGTACCTCACTGGGAATGGTACTTGTCCTGGGTATATCTATCCGTGTGCCTGGATGAACTCTGAAAATAGATGCATCCGACATGCGCGGTTGGCGTTGGGAGGCTTTGGAACGCCCTGAGGCCTTTGAGGCCTTTGATACTTTTGAAGATTTTGAAGACTTTGAGGCCTTTGACGGGCTCTTGGGAGGTAGACTTGGCACGTCTGGTATTGATTCGCTAGAAGATATCCGGCCTTCGAGGCGGAGATGCTCCTGGAATCTTGCCGGATCGATGCGACCCGTTTGAACACCGACCCAGCTGTCGATTGTCCGATATCGTGGTACACTCGACGTCGATGTTGCGATGCTGAAGCGAGTCTCGTTGGGCGTCTTTGGCGCTTGTGAGTTTGTCCAGCTGAAACGAGAAGGTTTGGGTGGTATAGAAAATGACTCGGCGCTTCTTAAGTATGTGGGTAATGATGGATGCGAGCTCTCTGTTTCGTCATAGAAGTTTTCTTCGGCTCTTTCAATCGGAAGAATTGGTGAGCTCGGCTGAAGACTAGGTGATGATGGTCGTGAAAGTTTGGGAGGTGGAGTGGAGTTTTGCGATTCATCCACATCCTCTTCCGCAGCTTCCTTAAGTACATTCCTCGACACATTTAGCGAACCTGTGCGACCTGGAGCCTGAATGGTTGTGGTTAATGGCCAGCTTGAAGTGCTTGCGTCGGGCCAGAGTAGCGCCTTCTTGGGTACGCTAGGTAGGTCGTTGGCTTGCTCTAGCACTTCGATTTGGTCATCCACATCTTCTTTTGCATCTACAGCGTTCAATAAAAAGCTATTCCAACTAGTCACTCGACGATGTGATGTAATCCTTCGAGATACAGCTGGAGTTCGTCGCTGCCTTTTCGGTGACCAAAGGTCTTGGAATGAATAGCCACGGCGGATTCTGTATACAGAGAGGATGATAAAAACAATTGCCAACGTCGCAGCTACAAAGAGTCAATTCATCGCCCTCGACGAGAGGCATATAGCTTACCGATTGAGCCCGCAGCAATGAGTAGGTGTTCAGCGGTAGCAGGCAGATGGGTTTTCGCGATTGTCTCACCCGTATTGTTCGCTTGTTCGCTTGAAGCGGCTGGCACTGAAGTTGTGGTGGTAACAGGAGGATTCGCTCTAGCTGGTTCAGATATAACAGGATATGATGAAGTTGTGAATGGTGTCGATGTGAACGACGTTGCGAGAGTGGAGGATGTTACGAGAGTGGAAGATGTCACGAAGGTGGAGGATGGTACCGAAGTAGGGGGAGTAGGAGTTGCCTGGAAAATGTCAATGCTTATTCATTCACTGAAAACGGGATGTTTGAACTGACCGATCCAAGCACGGTAGTGGTTGATGATGGCGATGTCGATGTCAGACCGAAAAGTTCGCTGAGGAAATTCTCGCCTCCAAGGCCATTCGCCGTTGCAGTAACCGAAATTCCTGGGAATAGCTCACTGATAATGGAAGAGTCGAGGGTATTCAAGCCAAATAGCCCAGTGTCTCGGACAATAAGGTCATCTGCGGTATCGGAGAAGGAGCTTAAGTCGAACTGACTATCCGCACCCATGATGACGACTTTGAATGCGTTGGCCAACGCTCAGAAGGGTCGGGTGAGCCTTCATCAACTTGGGAAAGGTGTATGCCATTCATCGAATTGTCAAAACGACATGAAGGTTCAACGACAGCGGTGCCTTGAGCGTTGCAACGTGAGTCAATCGTCAAGGCTTTAGAATGTCAAGAGAAGCGCAGACCAGCTGCCCTTTGAAGAGAAGCTGTTCAATGTTGATGAAGAAGACAAGTCACGAAGATGCGACGACAAGTGTGCATCACAAACCAGGATTCGGTAACAGGAACACCAAAGGAACAGCTATTTGGAAGTAATAGCCGTTTCTGCATGTGGATCGCGTTGTGGCGCACTCAATTGAGAAATTTACGATACCGAGTGCGTCGGGGAGTGTAAAGCATGCGTTTGTATGAAGTGGTTAATTCGACATTGAATATACCTGGAACAGTTCAATTTGCAGCCCTGTGGCTTGTAAAGTCTTCTGAAAGAAGCAAAAATCCCATTCCGAGAGAGCGAGGTTGAGACAACTCTCGAACAAACTTACCCCTGAACACAGATTAGGCCGTCTGGGGATGCATGAGTCTATCGTTTCATCTCAGCTTAACCCCGACGTTCCGAGGAATCAAGACGTTGACGGTGTTGACAGATACCCTAATAAAACTTAGGCCTGGAAGGAAGCTGTTATTCCGACCAGTTTGCCGACCCATAAGCACATGACGATGCAGATAGATGGTTTGTTGTGGCGGTAGTGGACACGACTAGCTGAACCTTCAAGACGTTTCATCGGTGGACACGAGGATCTCGCGATGCATAGTTTGTCGAAGGTAGCTGAAAGACACGGCATAGCCCTGTTGATGATGACGATGGAAGCATTGGCAAAGTGGAGAGAAGAAGAGCATGGAAAAGTGGTACCTAAATGAAGATGGAATGGCGTTACCGTACCCGGTATGTTGCGCGTCGAACCGTGGAGTGGAAACGTATCTAAGTGTGGCTTGTCGACACGCACAGCCACAGGGGGCGATACATGTTCATCGTAATGTAGGGGTGCAAGGGCAAAGATTGAAGGGCAAAAATTGAAGGGCAGAGATTGGAGGGCAAATATTGAAGGGCTTCATCGAAGGAGCAGCAGCCTGCAATGTCGCGCGTCAAGTCGCATTGGCAACCGCATGGAGGCTCCGAGAATTCCCTCCTTGCTTACGGGTTTGGGAAAGCTGCGCGCCTTGCCCAAGCGCACGTAAGAGCTCAGTGGTGGGCGCAGGCTTGGACGCGCCAACGTGGCTCGCACAGCGATGCACCATTGGGCACATTCGATCCCACTTGGAGCGAATTGGAGGGCTGGCTAGAGCGATGCAAGAAGGCAGTGCTGAAGAGCTCATGGCCTCGTGCGATCTCGCCATCTTCGGTTCCGCGCGGGTTGGTGAGGTTGCTGCGCCCCCCGCCAAACCTGCCCCTCCCCGCTCTTCTAACGATTTCTGAGCACCCGTCAATTGCTGAAGCTGCAGCTCAGCTGAGTCCGGTAGCGTATATATACCTCGTCCGCCAGATAAGCTGAATCCCTTTTCTCGTTCCTGACCATCACTTCATCTACAATTCATCACACCCGGCTTCACTTTTACATCTCAGATCCCCCAGATCTTATTCACAGTCAAAATGTCCGGCTACGGCGAAGGCTACAACCAACAGCAGCAAGGCGGCCAGTACGGCCAGCAGCAAGGTTATGGTCAACAGCAAGGCTACGATCAGAGCCAGGGCCAGGGCCAATACGGCCAACAGCAAACCTATGGCCAGGAGGGTCAACAGTATGGCCAGCAACAAAACTACGGCCAACAGGGTTACGGCGGCCAGCAGCAAGGCTACGGTCAGGAGACGCAGCAGTATGGCGAACAGCAGCAAGGCTATGGTCAGCAGCAAGGTTATGACCAGAGCCAGGGCGGCCAACAATAGTGAGTGACCGTTTTGCACCTGCGAATGACGAACTTAAGCTTACATTGTCGTTAGCGGCCAAGACTACCGTGGTGATGGCCAGCAACAGGGTGCCCAAGGCGATGCGACCGATCCCAACAACCAACAAGAAGGCGATCGTGGCTTGCTGGGCGCCATTGGTGGTGCCACTGCTGGTTATGCCGGTGGCAAGCACTTCGGCCACGGCTTGCTTGGCCTGATTGGTGGTGCCATCGCCGGCAGCAAGCTCGAAGACGAGGTCAAGAAGCACAACCACAACAAGCAGCAGGGTGGTTCTCAGTATGGTGGCTCCGGTTCCGGCAGCGGCTGGTAAACGGCCCTGACTGATCGGTGAATCCCTTCATTCCTTCGAGATCACCTGTAATACTGTGCTTTAATTGGCGTTGGAGGCCACTACGATGGGACACCGAGATGGTAGGAAGGGCTGGCTGGTTGGCAGTGAGAGTTCTGCCACCGATGGATGACCAAGTCTACTATTTTCAATGAAATTGCGTTGCTCTCCCGCCACTGTCTAAACGATCAAATCATCAATCTCGTACGTTGAAACATGCACGAGCTTAGGCGTGATCTCATCGAGTTGTCGCATCTCTCCCATGGCCCGAATGATGCTAGAATGTACTGTTCAACATGAGTCCCTCGATGAGGTAGGCTGAAGTTTTAAATCTTGCTACTAGGTGAAAGATAGAGATAATCTAATCACAATGTCTCATTGCTTGGCCGCCTGATGCGACCATGTTCAACGCGCAGATCACAAGGTTTGTGTGTCTTAATTTATTCCATCCACGTGTGTAGAACGTGTCAAGGGTCATATTCACAGGAGTATGGCGAGAATGTTCCGGGACCTGGCAGTATCACATCGCAAAGTTGAATGGACACGATGAGGTACTTTGGAAGTAGTTTCACAATACAGTCAAGATCTCAATGTGCAGTCTCCATAGCTCTCCATCTCTCGGATCAGAACCCAAACGCCATATTTGGTGGGTTAAAATGGAGTAGGATGGGAAGTGGACGAATATGAACAATAGCAGCCAAAGCCACTTGGAATCTCTCATCAGGACATGCTCGAAGAAGATTGGAGAAGCTGTCATGTGCTTGAACGTGGGCCAGCCAACAATGGATCCTTTACGCAAACCGAGACCATTGGGGCGGGAAGTTGCGGGTCACGGGCGGCCTTTTCCAATGATTGTTGGAGTGGAAAAGCTCGCAAACTCTCACCGCCCAACCGATCCTTGCTGTCGGTCCTGGCTCGTGGGTCAAACATCCACATAAAATTCGCGCTGAAAGGGCTGACAAGTCACAGCGCGCCACACGAGCAACCGTGCTGCCACCACCGCTTGACCTGCATAGTGACATCTCGCACTCTGACACCCTTCGGAGGGGTTGCATTGCAATAGGCAAAAATGCGGCCCAAATTCTATCCATCTTCAACTCCTGGACCCTGACATCCCCTTTCCAACCCTTCGTCGGTGTTGACGTGAAGCACTGTGCCCGTCGACTTCATGGCTTCGTTTGACAAGCGCCGCCAGATAGAGCGCTGGGCGCTCAACGTCGCTGCTTGTGCCGATAGCATTGATGAACTGACACTTTCCGATGCTTCATCGCCACAGCGAGCTGAACGCCGGGCTGGAGACTCTGAATTTCTTCAAAAATCATACACCACAGCTGCAGTCAAACCCACCACATCCATCAGACTGAGCCCACCACCGCGGCGAAAAGAACCGCAAGTCGTACGCGTTGCTTTACAAGCATCTTCGTCTGACGATAGCATTGGCGAACTTCCATACCAGAAGCGCCAGACCGCGTCTTCGAGACCCTACGTTGTCAACACTTCCGGTTCCAGTCGTTCACGGCGCGCCTATGCGGAATCGTTAGAAAGCTCCATACGGCGTCGGAGGTCTCCTCCCAGATCTGCACCATCACGGCGGTCGCCGTCACCCGCCAGGAGCCCCCCAAGGTACAATATCGTTCGGCGAGCTCTGCGACCATCTGTTCCACCTGATCCCGATATGCCGGTTCGGTACTATGTGGACGAGCGACCTCGATACTACGAGGTGGAGAGACCAAGACGATTGGAGGCGCCCATCAGACCCAGTAGACCGAGGCCACGGAGTGCAGATCCCAGAGATCTCTACTATACTCGGTCACCGTCACCAGAAGTTAGGAGGATGATTATGCGGAGCCCGTCGCCGAAACGAGTGTATTATCCTCGTACTTACCGTGACGAATTGCCACGTCGAACCATCTCCGTTCGAAGTAGAGGTGACGACAGATATGCGGATGAGATGGTGGCGGATGCCAGAGCGGATGCCGCGGCTGATCGGCTTAATCAGCTCTATGATGAAGTCGACAGGTTGAGGTCCTCCGCACCTAGAATGATCTATCCCGAAGACGAGCCGATGAGACGCAGGAGAAGCTTCACAATTGATGATTACGATGACTACGACTGAGTCACAACCAGGAAAAGGATGCGGTCATGACTAGGAAGAGGATGTACAGGGAATGGGTTAATTTTACACTGCGGTGCGGTGAAGTGGTCGTTTCGTGTGATCAACTCCTTGAAATCCAGTCGATTGACTGCACAATGCTTTAATGCATACGTTGGGAGAAACAAAGCTCCCTTTCCACTCTACACCACAGGCCTCGAGTCGTACTGCTGATTCAGTGGCCGAGACATTAACCTCATTCTTCGTCGCCCCCCTCCAAATCGAAGGTGTAAGCATCATATTGTGGAATGAAGGACGGAGCGGAGTACCGAGTGAACATATAATATAGCTTTGATAGCTGTAAAAAGAGCCGCGTTCTCCCACGACCAAGTCTACTCGTACATGCTTGGATGTGACTTTCGTGCTTCTATAACTGTCTTCATCAAGTTTATCGCTGAATCCGCCGTCAATCTTCCACGAAGTGCTACTTGTTTGCCAGCTCGTCGGGAAGCTGGTGTACAGAAGTGCTCCTTCAGAGCTGCCTTCTTGAAGACTGAAGGGTGCGGCCACAACTTGCGTAATCTCTCAAGATCAATTAAACACCGCTCGTCCATGTCACTCCATCCGCGCAAAGTCCTTAAACCAATCCCTCCAATCCCTCAACCCACCGCATCACCCTCCGCAGTAGAATCGAGCAGATCCCTAACGCGCTCAATCCGCCCAACCGCCCTCTCCAAGCGCTCCAGCCGCTTCCTCTTCTCGCGCTCGCGCGCCTCCAGCACCTCGATGCGCTCCTCGAGCTTGGCGCGGGCCTTGCGCTCGGCTGCGACCATCTCGTTGGCCTGCTGGAACAGCTGCGCCGACAGCTCCTCCATCTCCGACGACAGCAGCGAGACCTTCGACTCGGCCTCACTCCGCAGCGTCTGCTCCCGCGCCAGCTGCGTGCGCAGCTGGGACTCGCGCGGCGTGGCCGGCCGCTCGTCGCCGGCCGCGCGCGAGAACGGCACCGGCGAGGCGCGCGCCGCGGTCCCTGGAGGCCCGCCGCCCGCCGCCGACGACGTCGACGTCTGCAGCGAGTGCAGCTCGTCCTCGTAGTCCGCGAGCTTGTCGGCTGGGGCGGCAGCACGTTAGCACACGTTCGCTGCGGCCGCGCGTTTGGGGACCTGGCATCTCCACTACACAACAACCGCGGAGCGAGCGCCCGTCCCGTGGTCTCACGTACCTGCTGAGCTCGCCTTGTCGGTGAGGATGCGCACCTGCGCTTCCAGCTCGGCGATGCGCCGCGGGCTAGCGCCGCCCGCGCACACCGTCCCGCAGTTCGGGCACACGATGCCGCCGCCCGCGGCGTCTTTGGGCGTGGCTACGGCGAGCATGGTGGTAATCGGATGGGGGAGATTGGGGTCGGCGGGCGAATTTGCCCTTATGCGGTTGCGGAAATGAGGTGGTTACGATAGAGTAGAGGCTACGTGGTCGTGTGCCGCGGGTGAAAGTTTCGGGTTGCACAATGCCAATGCCACATGCTTTCGGAAGTCATGGCGAGGACGTTCTTGGACATGGTCGAAATGTCGGTGAAACTTTTGGATCAAAAACTTTTCGTGGAATTTTAGATCTTAATATGGATTTAGGAACTTGGGAATGCAGTAACTCGAAGGTTGAATCTCGGATCACACAAGGACTAAGATTCGCACTTCACTAACCATACCGTCGCGAATACTTTGTCCATGGCTATTTCTCACCGAAGCAACGCAGAGGACAGCAAAGTACATCTCAGACACTGAATCAATTCGCAGCTATAAATATACCTGCGCAATCTTTGACAATGAGCCGGTTAAGTGATGGCAATGATCGCTGCTCGCCATGAAGCTCCTCGCACTTATCGATCTGTATTGAACCCAAAAGCGTTGGAAAATTTCTGATGTTTCCGCTTTGCAACGACGGAGTATCCTTCTAATAGTCGAGACCGAATGCCAGCCGCGACTAGATTGGACATGTTGTTGCGTCGCTGATGATGTTGCCGAAAATCAAGCTTTAAAGCTTAAAGCACAAACACCTACGAAATGTCGTCGGCTCTGACTCAGGCCTTTGGGATGAAATTGAGGCGAAGAAACCATGAATTCTTCTCGCCACGCACATTCGGTTCGAATGCTAGTAACGTCAGAAGGATACCTGTTTGCCGGTGCTAAATGGCACCTACTTGATGTCAATCCGACATTAATCAATACTTTAACGAAGGTCGAGGTTTTCCATGCAAGTGCCACGTTAATAGTGACCCATCAAGTGGAGACACATCACCAGAGTCGATAGAAACGCATGTACTTAAGCCTGAGTGATGATATCCGGAGTACCCGTTTCAATGGCTTCTTCTGTCAAGGCAAGACCGCCTTCAACCTCAACCTCACCAGACGAGGACGAGCACTTACTACTCTTCCTAGAAAGCATAGGCCGAAAGCCGGAGATATGCTCGTTTTCTCTGGACATTGGATGATAAGGCAGACCTGTAGACGATGATTTGCGGTTGATATCGTCTGGGATATGCAAGCGTGGAAGAGAATGCGGAGATTTCCCTTTGAGCCCTAGAAGAGTTGACTCGGGAGGTTCTACAGTACGTGAGAGTGAGCGATAATAAGTTGGAGAAGTCGCCGATGAAATCTCTCGCCACCGGCCGTTCACGTCTGGATGGCAGAGCACACTAGTCTGTCGATCCCAATTGCCAGTCTGGATGACTGTATCCGGTTCATCTTCTGATTCACTAACCGCTGGCGCTGAACCGGATGGTAAGGCCGAGGAGTGTGTTGTATTGTGGGCTTCCTGATAGCTGCTCGACGCTGAGAACGTCATAGTTGTTTGAGCTGATGGCGTCTCTTCAAGCGCTGTTTCAAGGCCTTGATATCGTGATAGGAAAAGAGTAGGCTTCGGGAGACCTAGCTGACGTACAACTTGAGCATTAGAAACTAGACAATTGTTAATATGTGAGCAGAGATTCGTATTCAAACCGAAGGCCTCATCAATATCGGCATTGTCGTTGGGTCGGAACATACCTTCGGTGTTCTGCAGATGGTTCAAATTCAGATATGCAGTATCTGCAGCAAGAATTGCGTCAATTGTGGGAATGGCTCGGTCTTTGTAGTAAGGACGACAGAGCTGGTTGCGATGGGTTAGCAGATAGAAGAGCCTCCGAGGACGAGGAAGAACTTACAGAACAAAACTTGAGAGCACATTTGGCCAGAGTCGGATATGGAGCTTGCTGCTTTGCGCGCTTGTTTGCTAACTCTCTGAGCCTCAATGAATATCGATGCCCAAACGGAGTCGTGTTTGGAGAGCTCGTATTACTGCCGTTGATCATCACCGGTTGCTTCCCGAATTGAGGCGTAGTGGGAGAAGAATGATTGTGCTGCATTTCTGGATGAACACCAGTCTGTTGTTCGATGACTGCTAGCACATTCTTTCGTTGACTGATGAGTTTTCCGATCTGCGTGGAGTTGTACGAGCCTCGTATGGCTGAATCGATCACAGACTGGCTCATTCCCAGTTGTTGCATTTCAAGGAGAAGCGCCACAAGATCTTGAGGGATCGGCTGAGTCAACTCTGGCAGCTGAGAACGTAGCATGTCGTCCTGTTGGCAGACATAGAATGCGCGCAGACGCGGACTTCTACCACAAAGGTCGCACTTCTCGCCGTCGCTGTCGGCACGCATAAGTCCCATCTTCACGTGTGTACATGTCACTCTCGAGGGAGTCTGACGACGCGGCGTCACTGACTGTTGGGTTGTCATTGTCAGGAATGATATGTGTTCTCTCTCCAGGAATCAGAGCAGATCGTGTGAATGTGTGAATGAACTATTTCACTCCCGACCGATGAGATGTTAAAACAGCCGAATCTTAAGTACCTTAGGTGTTCCGATCATGGATGCCGCGATTGAGGAGCCGACGAACTGAGATGATGTCCCTTGGTTGGGATTGGCACGGCGACGCGCCTTTGAAGGTGAACAGGAGAAATTTCGAACGTCAACAGGTGCAGATTGATATGAAAGGATAGTAGTCAACAACAGGTTGAGAGTTGGCACGCGTGTCCGTGTTTTGGATGAGAGAGTCAGATGAGAGATATGAGAGGAGTGAAGAATGTTGACTATCGGTTGAGGAAGGAGCGACTATCCACTTTAAGAACGGCGACATCCTCCTGAGAGCAGGATTCAACAAAGTCAAATGAGCTGCTAGAAAGTGAAGTTTGATTGCCGAAGGAAGTACGAGCAGAGAAAACGTCTAGCCTGTCGCGACACAATGGCACGAATGTTGCGGATAGCAAAGGATATAGTCCCATGTGACTAGTAGGATACCCACCTTGATATGCACGTAACGCACTACGGATAACATTTTGGGACAGCTGAAGCCTTTCGACTGGATAATTAAGGGAGCGAGAAGTCATTTGTTTGACGCAAGACGTTGGATGTACCCATCAATCAATATGGGGTATCTTACACTTCGAGAAGGTAGCATCACGCAAGTGACAGCACTTGGATTAATGAAATTGGGCCAATCCGACTCTTGATCCTTCCTCAAGCTTTTTCGTCGAGCTACACCCTACACCACATGGGAGTCCTAATTTCTTAAGAAAACCTCGCTCTTCTCAATTTAAACGGCTATGGTGCTTAAGCCCCAAATGACGGTTAGGACAAGATACGGTAGGAGATGATGATATCACAGTCAATGGACACGATTGTCAGCTCAAAAATGTGTTCATACAAGTGCGCTTCAAAGTTGAATTGGATCATGTTGAATAGGGGGGTTCCAACGAGCATGTGTGCTCGGTTTGTAGCGGTCCAGTGGTGAGATATGGTTAATCCAATTACAAAGGGAGTGAAGAACGATGAGTAAACTGGCATGCAAGACTGCATCGGATGAATCTTGCAACGTTAAGGAGGTATGTTTACGGCGAGATCCGAGGCGTCAGGATGCTGGTCTTGGACGTGATTGATGGAGACGAAGCGGCGGCGACGCTGGCCAATGAGAGCCGGCGCTTCAGGCCGCCATCGAGCAACGCAACCACGCAACCACGCCATCCTCGTCAACAACACCGAGGTCGTCGGAGCTGACCAAACACATCAACAAATCTCATCCACCACAATCTACCGCTTCAATTCCATTCTCCACGACCTCATCCCCCGCGCGCTCGGCGTCAACGTCGCGTCTCAGCTGCGATTCCTCCTTATCACCTCGTCGCCATGTCTGATTTGCGTTCCAAAGCAGAGTCTATCCAGGACAAAATACAGGAGGGAATCCAGGACCTGGGCTCTCGCGCTGGCCGACATGAACTTGCTCATGAGGTCGGCGCTGCGCTGACCAAGGGTCAAGGCCCGGGTGGCTATCTCGCTGTAAGCTGGTGTTGCTGACACCGTTTTGTTGAGCTATTGAGTTGACGTCGTCGCGTGCCAGGCTTATCTGAAGCAGCTCCAAACCAATCCTCTGCGCACAAAGATGCTGACATCGGGCACTCTGTCGGGTTTGCAAGAGTTTCTGGCTTCTTGGATTGCACACGATAAGAACAAGAGCGGCAACTACTTCACGTCGCGTGTCCCTAAGATGGCACTTTACGGCGCATTTGTTAGCGCTCCGATGGGTCATGTCTTGATCAACCTCTTGCAGTGGGTGTTCAAGGGCCGGACGAGCGTCACGGCCAAGGTCATGCAAATTTTGGCTAGCAATCTTATTGTAAGCTGCGTCCCGTGAATATTTTGAGGCTTCACTGACAACTCCTAAGATTGCGCCTATTCAAAACTCAGTTTACCTGGTATTCATGGCCATCATCGCGGGTGCCCGCACCTTCCATCAAGTTCGTGCCACTGTGCGAGCTGGCTTCTGGCCCGTGATGAGGGTTAGCTGGATTACCTCACCGATCTGCTTGGCGTTCGCCCAGCAATTCCTTCCACAAGAGACGTGGGTTCCATTCTTCAATCTTGTGGCCTTCGTCATTGGAACATACATCAACCAACACACAAAGAAGAAGAGGCTTGCAGCTTTGCGAAGGAAGCAGTACGGCGAAGGAGCTGGCAGGCCTTCCTCCATCGGCAGGCCGGATGATTATCCCCAGCCACCACGTCCAGGCTATTAAAGGTTTGCTGCAGCAATGATGACGATGGCCGCAGTTGTCCCAATACAGTCTTGGCCTTCGATGGCACAAATCAGCTAGTGTCACACGCCAGACGATCAAATGCGTCTATAGATTGGAAGCACCACTGACTCCAGTTCGACCGTCGTTATCTACCAATCTCCTCTATAATGTTACTCTTGCGGATGGTTGAAGGCCTTCCCATGAGACGTGCTTTCAGTTGGATGTGTATATCGCGAGGGGCGCTTGTTCCAAGGCCATGGATTTCTTTGCTAGGTCTGCTCCATATAGGTGATGCCAAATGCGAAAGAGCATAATTCTTTAGAAAATCCCTTAGCAAATGAAGCTACAAAGTTTTCTCCCCAATCACTCTTTAAACCAGTTCTAAACCAACTTTCAAAGTCCGAGACTAACAACTGTACAGTTAAACAGCTCTAAGATCGACATGGTCATACGGACGCTTGAATGTTTATTTTAATAATGGTGACATACAGTGAAAACGAAGCGCGAATCCATTGGCTCCAAACGACATTCGTATCTCAGATCAACATTTCGTGGTCAATACGTATACCGTCTTTGTCTCGCAAAACTAGGCCCCGGAGATGGCGTGTTAGTAGCAGTGACATATTTCGAGCGGACTAGGACGCATCGTTGGATCGATTCAGCTACGGACAACAAAGTCAATAAGAGTGGCAACGCGATGTAAGCTCCCGTGTTGGTGGCACCTTCGGTAGAGCAAACTTCCCTTGCGTCCAATAACGAAGTCGCTGAAACCCGATCTTTGATCGGGGTGCAACATCCATCTGCACACAACGACAAACGTGCATAATGTGATCGCTGGTTTGTGTACAAGGACATCCACCATCGCGGGAAGGATGGTTATATCTTCGGCAATCTCCAACTCGCATCAGGTGCCACCCGTCTGATTAACCTAGATTTACTATTGTCCATTTCACATCATCATGCCACAGCGAAACATAATTCCACTTACGCCTCCGGTAATTCGTCGACAGTCCAGAGACTATATAGGCCCTCCAGCACTTCGGCGAAGACAAGAACCTTATAACGTCTATCAGCGCTCTTCCGCTCGCCCGTCAACGTCCCAAACACTGGAATCGACTACTGAGCCATCGAAGAAGATGGATGAAGCCACCGTTGAGCTGATGAAACACCTGAAGAAGCAAGAGTCATATCTTGCTCATTCTCTGCACCGAGCCCGAGAAATCCACCTGGAAAGTTCTCACGCCAATCCATGCGCGATCCTTAAAACAGCTTTTCATGGCCTGCAGCAACGATTTTTCAACGACGTGATGGGAGACAACGTGGCTGTCGGTCTTGTACACCTTGGGCCGGAAATCTCAGGTCAAACACATGCAAAACATCATATCAATAACGAAAAGGTTCTGATCAGACTAAACGCGGACCTCATCATGCCACTCTTCACACAAAGAAACAAAATGCAGTCTCGCGATCAACTCTATGCTACGCTTCTCCACCATATGATTCACGCTTACTTCCTTGTCCGTTGCGGTTCTCCTGATCCAACGAGGGATGCCGATGGAAGGCTCCTTCATGAGAATCATTTTGGTGTGATCATGTACAAGATCAAAGAGATCTCAGCAAAATACGGCCGCCCTCTGCCAATTGACTTTGGCCATTCCTTACCTACACCACCAGCCTGGCAGAACAGAAATCAACACGTACAAAGTACTCTGCTTGCTCGCAGGTTGCCTAACGATGACCGTCACCACTGCACTGAATGCACATCCATGCTTGATCCACTTGAAGAACAGGCAGTGAAGAAATGGTATCAGAATAAATGCTACTCATCTGTCCATCCAGAAATCTACGAATTTAACGGCGATGGAAAGCTCAAGTCCACTCCACAGCACCTTTTACGAGACAAGAAATCGGACTGGTTCGAGCTCTACTGGTGCAATAAAATCTTGAAAATCGATAAATCGAGCATCAAAGCTCTGTCCTCACCGTTCGCCAGAGGGTTCACAGACCAAAATCGTCGCATCAACGTTCCGAAAGTCCCGGAGCATACTGTTCGCGCGCTTTGGGACTTTCTCAACTCGAAAGCTTACGGACCCAACCTCATAGTCACTAAGAATGGCACCAGAGGACCAGCACTTATCCAAGGACTCGATCCCAAATGGACGACATATATCGAAAACGAAGTTCGACTTCACCAACTCGCAACCAAAATCCAACTTGATGAACTACGACGACGCTCGTTCAGCAGGTTGATGGAGATGCATATCACTTTCGAAGATCCAATCCCAGTCTTCGCACGCATCTACAATGTCGAGGAGGGCGGTGGCGGAGATGTGCATGAAGAACTCCGCAAGTGGGCCATCGCCTTCATGGAACGCTATTCCGACACGCTTCTCCCGGACCAGACACCCATCAATTTCAGCAACTGGCGCTACCTCAAAGAGCACGCCGGGTTTCAGTACTGCCTTGAGAACGGCGGCGAGGCTCTCGCTACTGATTTCCGCAAGGCCGGCGACAACCTCGCTAAGCTGACAATGGGTATTTCGAAGGAAGATGAGGTTCTGCTCCGTGCCGCACAATTTCCGGGCAATTCACTCGTCGCCGCTGCCCTTCAAGATGGTAGAGCTCATGGACATCTTCAGCCTAGTGGTATGCCTCCGCCACTTCAGTCTCACGGAACGGCTGCTAGTCCTCATGTTCAGCACCATGTACATCGAGTACCCGTTCAATTACCAATACCTGTGCCAAGGGCAGATCATTTGGATTTTGATATTTGGAGAGAACGGTCGAGGAGCAGGAGTCTGAGTCCTGTTGAGAGCGTGTTCGGCCTTTTCTCTCCAAGCCCGAGCCCACCTCGAACTCATAGGTTCGAAGAGTTCCACTTTATTGGGCTATAGTACTGGAACAGCTTTGATATATGTTAACAATTAAATATGATCACTGATTTCGGTCGATGTCGAAACTGAGTAACAAGCGGTCAGTATGGCAGGTGACATTAACGAAGATCCCGTTCAACGCCCGGGCATGAAGCTGGCTTTCAACTCAGATTTTGAAGGAAATACGCAGTCCATTTGGTATATCCGGAAGGGAGAATCCAGTGCTAAGAAAGTGAAGTCATTGGTGGGCTTTGTACACCAAAAGAGCGACGAGTACGGAGGTGCGTCTCAAAAGTCTGGGCCGCCCTCACCTTGTTGATGCCTCAAACTTGGGGCAAGAAATTATTGATGCCTTAAGCAATATATACGCCCTCTATAACTTTAGCGGGGTCTCTCACTAAATTTAGCGCCCAAGGCCCTAAATTTAGCAGGTACCAGCTAAAGTTAGCGAGGAGGGGACTTTAGTGCCTAAGGCATATATGAATGCCTTACTCAAATATGAGGCATCAACAAGGTGAGGGCGGCCCAGACTTTTGAGACGCACCTCCGTACATTGAGAATCAATCACGGAGATTCCTAGACAAGAATGTAATCCACAGAAGGCTGAACGCTAAAACCATGCTACACTTGGGAGAGTCTTATGTGCGTAGTAGCTAGTGTTATTAGAATCAAAGTCGGGAGCGATACGTCTTAGAAATGTCAAACTTCCACGTAGAGTACTCCGTACATGGGCGCCATAGAGTACATGGTCCCATAAATAACCCAGGTGGCAGGGGCCGTGCCGCCAAGCTCGGCGGGAAAGGCCGCTACACCAGATACCTAAATTAGACGCCTGGTTGTGTTGCTGCTGTGCTGCTTCGCACTTTGGAGTCGCTTCCAGAATCATCTGTGAATCCACCACCATTGTGCATATAAGCATCTGTCCCCCCGTACCCCTCTATGTAATAGAGATTCTAGGAAAATAATTAAATAATAATCAAACTGCTGCATGTTAGCTACGTTCACGTAGATAGAGCCAAGCAATCCTAGCCTAGCCATCCCGGCCAATTTCCATAAATGTGACCCGGCCGTCTCTGTGCCCCAACACAATGATGCTACTTCTGACAGCTGAACAGCTTCCTCGATAATCAACAGGGAGCCAGAGAAGCCTTTGTGAATCCCACAGAACCCAATTCCCGTCGACGAAGATGTGGGGCTGAGGTTGAGGTTGGGGTACGTTCGGCGGCGGCAAGACGCCGAGCGCACCGCGACCTTGCAGGCCTTCGAGGCGCAGAAGCCCGTGACTCGTCTCTATGAAAGATCCATCCAAAGTGAAGGACAGGACATTGACGTGAGAGGCAAGCGTGATTCTCTGGAGCGCGGCGCCCGTCGCCGCGTCCCACAGCCGCACCGTGTTGTCGCCCGAACCCGATGCCAGCAGCGAGCCGTCCGCCGAGAATGCTACCGAACTGACCCAGGCGGTATGGCCCCTGAGCGTATGCAGGGCGGCGCCCGTCGCCGCGTCCCACAGCCACACCGTGTTGTCGGCCGAACTCGATGCCAGCAGCGCGCCGTCGGGCGAGAATGCTACCGAATAGACACAGGTCGTATGGCCCCTGAGCGTATGCAGGGCGGCGCCCGTCGCCGCGTCCCACAGCCGCACCGTGTTGTCGCCCGAACCCGATGCCAGCAGCGCGCCGTCCGCCGAGAATGCTACCGAATAGACCCAGGTCGTATGGCCCCTGAGCGTATGCAGGGCGGCGCCCGTCGCCGCGTCCCACAGCCGCACCGTGTTGTCGGCCGAACCCGATGCCAGCAGCGCGCCGTCCGCAGAGAATGCTACCGAATAGACCGAGGCCGTATGGCCCCTGAGCGTATGCA
>Ga0335072_10001095_pt1 | contig 45924 bp, 60 predicted proteins | sample Lox_Sample_21_FD_206725 | JGI IMG/M metagenome (GOLD analysis project Ga0335072, IMG submission 206725) | Soil microbial communities from Loxahatchee National Wildlife Refuge, Florida, United States - Lox_Sample_2.1 | ecosystem: Environmental > Terrestrial > Soil > Wetlands | place: USA... | reverse complement strand
ATCCCACTCGTTGGGCGGCGCTTCGGGCAGCGGTTCTTCACGATTGGTGAAGCCGACGAAGAGATCGAGCTGCTCCTGCATGATCGTCGCGGCGGTCGCGAGCGCGTCATCCGGCGTGATCGAGCCGCTCGTCTCGATCTCGAGCGTGAGGCGATCGAAGTCGACGCTCTGACCGACGCGCGTGTCGTCGACCGAGAAGTTGACTTTACGAATCGGCGAGAAAATCGAGTCGAGCGGAATGAGTCCGATCATGTGCTCGATGTTGCGCTGCTTGTCGGCCATGACGTAGCCGCGCCCCTTCTCGACACCGATCTCCATCGAGAGCTTCGCGTCTTTTGCGGTGAGCGTCGCGATGTGATAGCTCGGATCGAGGATCTCGACGTCGGCATCGGGCGCGATGTCGGCGGCCGTGACGTCTTTGGGTCCCCCGACCGAAAGATTGAGCACGCGCGGTTCGTCGCTGTTGAGCTTGACCGGCAGGCCTTTGAGGTTGAGCATCAGCGCGATCGTGTCTTCGACCATCCCCGAGATCGTCGAAAACTCGTGCAGCACGCCGTCGATCTTCATGTACGTGACGGCCGCGCCGGGAATCGAGCTGAGAAGAATACGCCGAAGCGCGTTGCCGAGCGTGATGCCGAAGCCGCGTTCGAGCGGCTCGATCACGAACTTCGCGTAGTTGTCGCGGCGCTCGCGCACTTCGATGGTGGTGCCGGTAGGAAGTTCCAACGTGGTCATGATGTGATTATGTTTGTCCTTTGTTACCGCTTACGTTATCCGCAATCGTCCCCGACGATCACGATCGTACGCCTAGCGGCGGTTGTGTGATGTACCCGCACGAGGCGGGTGAAGGTTCGGAGCGCAGGATGCGCGCCCGGCCAAAGGCCGGCCGAACCGTCTAGCGAGAGTAATATTCAACGATGAGCTGCTCGTCGACCGGTGTGTCGATCTGCTCGCGCGCGGGCAGCTGGGTCACCTTGCCGGTGTGGTCGGCGTCGTTCCACTCGAGCCAGTCCGGCGGACGACGCGAGCGCGCGACCTCGAGGTTGGCTTCGAAGACGGGCGACTTCAGGCTGCGCTCGCCGATCGAGATCGTGTCACCGGGCTTCACGATGAACGACGGCACGTTCACGATCTTACCGTTCACGCGGAAGTGACGATGGGTTACGAGCTGACGCGCCTGCGAGCGGCTGGTCGCAAGGTTCAAACGATAGACGACGTTGTCGAGGCGGCGTTCGAGAAGCTGCAAGAACGTGCGGCCGGTCTGACCCGGGACGCGCGCGGCTTCGCGGAAGTAGTTCTCGAACTGCGTCTCGTGCACGCCGTAGTAGCGGCGCATCTTCTGCTTCTCACGCAGCTGACGGCCGTACTCCGAAATCTTGGTGCGCTGCTTGCCGGCGGTCTTCTGCCCCGGCGCCGTACCGCGACGCTCGACCGCGCATTTTTTGGAAAGGCAGCGGTCGCCTTTGAGGAAAAGTTTGATTTTTTCGCCGGTCTTGCTCGAGGCCGTTTCGCGACGGCACAAGCGGCAGACGGGGCCGTTGTAACGCGACATTTATTCTCTCTTCACTTACTAAACGCGGCGGCGCTTGGGAGGGCGGCAGCCGTTATGCGGAATGGGCGTGACGTCTTTGATCATCGTGATCTCGAGCCCGGCCGCTTGCAGCGAACGAATCGCCGCTTCGCGCCCGGCGCCGGGGCCCTTGACGAACACTTCGGTGCTCTTCATGCCGTGATCCATCGCCTTGCGCGCGGCCGACTCGGCGGCCATCTGCGCGGCGAACGGCGTCGACTTCTTCGAGCCTTTGAAGCCGAGATTGCCGGCCGAGGCCCATGAAACGACGTTACCGTGCGGATCGGTGATCGTGACGATCGTATTGTTGAACGACGCGTGCACGTGGGTCACGCCCGACTGGACGTTTTTTATCTCACGCTTCTTGCGCGTCTTGGTTTGTTTTTTGGCAGCCAAAAGGAAGCTCCACGTTTTTCCGGTTCCCCGAACGACGGGGCTGTCGTCGCCTCGACCTCTTACGAGATCTGATGGAGCCGGGGACTCGGCGAATGCCCCCGGAGCCGCGCGCCGCCACTGAAGAGAGAGTGCAGCAGCGCCAAGCCAGCATCTTACCGCAAGTGGCCCGAGGGGTCAACCCGCCATGGCGGGAAGGGCCTGCCGATGTCTCCCTCGGCGCCCAACCGGCGCACTTTTCTTGCCTCGGCGGCAGCCCTCGCAGCGCTCCCGGCCGCGGCAGCGGCCGACTCGCCCGCCATCCCCCGCCGGCGGCTCGCCCGCGCCCTCGTTCTCTCGGGCGGCGGGGCTCGAGGCGCTTACCAAGCGGGCATCATCGACTATCTGCGCCTGGCCGGCCAGATCCCTGAAAGCGCACCGCTGCAGCCATACGGCATCATCGCCGGGACGTCGATCGGCGCGATCAACGGGTACTTCGCCGCGACCGGGCAATACGATGCCCTGCGCGCGCTCTGGTACTCGATCGCCGAGCAGCAAGTCGTGCGCCTCAAGGCCCGGTACGCCAAGATCCTCAACAGCGACAGCGGAATCGGGACGCGCTTCGCGGCCGCGATGCGGCTCGTCATCGGCCTTTCGAACAACGACACCGGCGTCATCGACGGCGAACATCTGCGGGACTGGCTCGCGAGCCGGATCGATCCGACCTACTCGGTGGTCACGCCGCTCATCTGGACGGTGACGAACCTCACCACGCAGACGCCCGAGTTCTTTTATCTTGTCGATCGCTCGCTCTCGCCCGAGGAGCGCGAGGAGGCGGTTACTGCGCTGCGCGGCACCGTCGGACCCGACGCCGTGCTGCGCGAGGCGACGCCGGATATTCTCATCGACGCGCTGCGTGCCTCGACCGCGATTCCAATTGCCTTCGATCCCGTCGAGCTGCCCGCGCCTTCCGGGGGCGGTACGAATCTCTACGTCGACGGGGGCGTGACCGCCAATACGCCGATCGCCGCTGCTCGAGCCGCCGCCAACCGTATCGACGTCGTGCTCATGGACCCGCCGCTCGAGCAAACGCACTACCACAACGCGCTCGAAGTCGGCTTCGGTGTGTTCGGAGCGATGCAGCGGCGTATTCTCACCGCCGATCTACGCGCCGCCTATCTCGAACACGCGGAGATCTTTCAGATGCTGCCCGAAAACGAACTGCCCGTAGGCGTAGTCGGTTTCGACGATCGCGAAAATATCTACGCGACCTTCAAAGTCGGTTTTGCCGACGCAGCCCGCGGTTTCGCTCCCTACGTTTACGGCGAACGGGAATGAAATGAGGCTGGATCGTACGACCCAGCCTCACTCCGGTTACGTTCTAGCGGTTATTCGCTAAAACTTGATGCCGATACCGGCGAACGGTCCGTTCATCGAGAACGGCGACGGAGCGTTCGTCTTGTTGGTACCGTCGGTTCCGACCCATCCGGCTTCGATGAAGACCGGGCTGTTGCCCAGCACGTAATCCACGCCGATTTGGTACTTGAGGATGTTGTACGCGAGTGTGTACTGCGCGCCCGAGGGATCGGTGAACGTTCCCTTGGCATTCGGGTAGTACCAAACGTTTCCGAAGAACGAGAGCGGCTGATCGAGATCCGGCAGTTTTTCGAGGCCGAAACCCACACCGTCTTCATTCGGATAGCCGTAGTTGTTCGAGCGGAAGAGATAGCCGACACCGATGTAGATGCGCGGATCCGCGACCTTGAGGCCGAGACGTGCATCTCCATCCGAATCACGCGGCGTGAAAGCGCCGACTGCGGTGGAACCCAGTCCGCCGATCGTCGTGACGCCGCACTGCGGATCGGTCGGTCCGGAGCAATCGTGCGGATACTGGAACTGCTCGAAGTTGCCCTCGATCATCCAGGGAAGGCCGATTGCATCGAACTCCCATGCGCCGTGAAGGGCGTACGACGTGCCCGTGCCGCTGTTGCCAGGGCTGAACTCGTTGTAAACCTTCGGCGAGATGATGTAGTCGCCGGCGACGTACAGATCTTTGTACGGCGCTTTGGTGACGGCAGGCGTCGGCGTCGGAGCAACGGTCGGCGCAACCGTCGGTGCAGGCGCCTCAGTCGGCGGTGCGGTCGGCGGCGGCGTCGGCGGAATGTACCGAACGACGACAACTTGCTTGTCGGGAACCCACTGGACGTAAGCGCCCATACCCTCGGAGATCACGCGGACCGGAACGAGGACGGTTCCTTTATAGATGATGGGCGGCACGTCCAGCGGACGCGACTCGCCGTTGATGATGACTTCGGGTTTTCCGACCGTCACCTTGACTTCCGAGCCGGGCTTGCTCACCGTGACGGTTTTGCTCGCCGGATCGTATGAAACCGACGCACCCATTTGCTCGAACATCGAGCGCAACGGAATGAGAACGGTTCCGCCCTTCACGAGTGCTGCAAGCACACGCCCCTGCTTGAGCGTATCGGGCTTGGCGTAGACGTGATGGTCGTTGAAGAGAATCGGGATTCTGCCGGACGGCGGAGATCCGAAGTTGGCCGCCGGCATCGAGCCCATCTGGTCCTGCGCAACCACAGCTTGTCCATTGTTTCCCTGTGACTGCGAGGAAGTCGGTGCTGCGACCGCGGTGAGCCCGCTAAACACTGCGAACAGTGCCGCTAGGACTCCGGTGCTCAGTCGTTTCACAAGAGCCTCCTTAGAGTTGTCTTTTACGTGTATGGGGTGGCGTTTGCTCCCCATAGGGCTAGAACGCATGGTTAGCTTCCCCGGGTTCCATGCAATCAGGGCCACTGCGGTTATTTCCCTCTCAATACCAACGGTAAACGCCATATCCATAGCGTGCCAATGAGTATTTCGGCCCCTGCCAAAAGCAGCGCCTCGCGGGGACCAACCACAGCCCTAAGTGTACCAAGACGTGAAAGTAGCAGCGTGGCCACTACGGGCGCGAGGATCTGCGGTCCGACGATCGCGAGATTCCAAAGCGCCATAACGGTCGCGATTGCACGCGGCGGAAGCAGCCGGCACGCAAAAGCCCAATCGGCGCAGAGAAAAATGCCCCAACCGATCCCGGCGAGCGCGATCGCTGCCGCGAGGGTGCCGAGCGCATGCCCCGTCCCCAGGATCGCGAGCGCGCCCGCGAGGCAGCCGCCGCCGGTACTCACGACGACGCGTTCGTCGATGCGGTCTGCCGGAGCGGCCGCGACGCCGGCGCCGATCGCGCTCACCAGCGTGAAGGCGAGAATGCACAGACCGCTCGCCCGCGTCGCGTCGAGCGACGCGTGTGCCGGCAGCAGTGATGCGACGAAAAAGTACAGATAGTCGAGCATCGTGTAAAAGCCCAGATACACGAACGCGCGCGAGATGAAGAGATCGACGAGTCTGCGCGAGAGCACGACCGGCGACGACGGCTCCAGCGGCTTCAGCTCGAGCGTGCGCAGATGCGCGAGCGTCACGGCTGCGGCGGCGATCAAACCTGCAGCAAGAATCAACCCGAGCAACGGCGTCGTACCCAGCAACGCCGCGAGCACAGCGCCGAGCGCGTTACCCGCACCGGCCATTGCCGCAAGCCAACCCGCGCCGGCACCGTAACGGCGCGGCGCGAGCGTATCCGGAACGATCGCCTGATACGGACCGATCGCGATATTCATTGCAAGCTGCAGCGCTACGAACGCGGCGACGAGTTCCGGTATGTCGCGAGCGAGATAGAAGGCGACGAGCGCGAACGCGGCCGCCGCCGTGCCCACGGCATAGAACGCCGCGCGCGTTCCGCCGCGGCGGCGCAAACGGTCCGAAATCGGCCCGACGATCAATTGCGCGATCGCCGCTGCGCACGCGCCGCTGGTTGAGACCGCGCCGAAGATCGCAAGCGACGAGAGACCGCCTAACTGCGCGCAGCGCGCCTGCAGCGAGATCCCGAGCACCGCACCCCAGACGAGCTGAATCCCGAACCACAGCGCCGCGATACGCGCGGGACTCGCGCTCTTAGCGGTGCTCGAGAGCATACCGGTATTCGTCGGCGGTATCGGCGTCGTACGCGAGTTCGGGCGGCGCGCCGCGCGTTGCCGCGACCGGGATCGCCAGCACGTCGCGCGCACGCGCCTCGAGCGTGCGCACCGAAACACGTCCGAATAGAAAACCCGCGAGAACCGGCAGTCCGGCGACGCGCGCCATCTTCCATGGCGCCTTGCGCGCCTCGAACATGGTCGTCGCGAGCGCACGCACGCGTGCGCGCGAACCGGCCGGAAGATGAAAGACCCCGCCGTTGACGACGCGTTCACCGGCGAGCGAAATGCCGAAGGGCGGAGCATTCGGGAAGCGTCGCACGAAGTCGCCGTATTCGGCGAGCGGCATGGCGAGCGTGCGCGCGTCGACGCGATCGAGAAACCACTGCAGCGCGCGCGCGTCGACGTACGGCATGTCGCAGGTCAGATAGAGCAGGCTTTCGTCATCCGGCCAGGCGTCGAGCGCGGCGAGTACGTTGCCTACGCCGGTCCCCGTGTCGCCCAGCATGTTCACCGCGGCAACCGACGCACATTCCGCGGCAACCGCATCGTTGCCGACCACCGCGATACGGTCGATCCCGCAAGCGCGCAACGCGTCGAGCGTGCGCGCGATCATCGTGCGGCCGCGCACCGGCGCGAGCGCTTTGCGATCGGTGCCGGCGCTCGCCGCATACTCGCCCTCGATCGGCCCGCCGGCCGTAATGACGGCGTTTATTTCTTGGTCGCGGCTTTCTTCTTGCCGGCGACGGTCCGTTTGGGACCTTTGCGCGTGCGGGCGTTGGTCTTGGTGCGCTGCCCGCGGACCGGAAGGCCTTTGCGGTGACGCAGGCCGCGATAGCAGCCGATGTCCATCAAGCGCTTGATGTTGCCCTGCACTTCGCGGCGCAGGTCGCCTTCGACGCGGATCTGCAGCGTGTCGAGTGCGTCGCGCAGCTTCTTCTCGTCGTCCTCGGTCAGGTCTTTGACGCGCGTGTCGGGATTGATCCCCGTATGGGCGAGCAATCGCGCGGCGTAGGCAGGGCCAACACCGTAGATGTATTGCAGCGCAATCTCAATGCGCTTCTCGCGCGGAAGATCGATACCAGCGATACGTGCCATGAATAACCTTTCTTACCCCTGAACCTGCTTGTGTTTGGGGTTGACCTCGCAGATCACGCGCACTTTTCCTTCACGGCGAATGATCTTGCACTTTTCACAAATTTTCTTGACCGACGGACGAACTTTCATTTCGAGGTGCTTCGCCCTGGGCTCCGCACCCCCACTTCGTGGGGCCCCGGACCTTGGGCGCCTTTCTCCTGGTTGGTTTCGCTAAGTTTTTTGTACCGGAACTTCCTCGAGCTTCGACTACTTGTACCGATACGTGATGCGGCCGTGAGTCAAGTCGTAGGGCGAGAGCTCTACGAGGACTCGATCTCCGGGAAGAATGCGGATGAAGTTCATCCGGATCTTGCCAGAGACGTGGGCCAGCACTTTGTGCCCGTTTGCGAGTTCCACACGGAACATCGCGTTGGGCAGCGGTTCGACGATCGTACCTTCGACCTCGATCGCCTCTTCTTTGGGCGTCGCGGTTTTGGCCGCTTTGTCGGACTTGTTCTTCGCCCGGGCAGGGCGACGACCGCCACGTCGAGCCATTAGTGCGCCTGCATCCTTTCCATCTCCGGAACGTACTTGGCAACATCGGGATGCTCCCCGAAGTTGCGAAGCGTGAGGATCCGCGGACCGTCCTCGGTCACGGCGATCGTGTGCTCGAAGTGCGCTGCGAGTTTACCATCTGCCGTGACGACTGTCCAGCCGTCTTTGAGGATCTCGACCTTGCGGTCACCCAAGGTGATCATCGGCTCGATCGCGAGCACCAGCCCCGGCCGCAGCTCCAGACCCGTCCCCGCCTTCCCGTAATTGGGAACTTGCGGCTCCTCGTGCATCGCCGTCCCGACGCCGTGCCCGGCCAGTTCCCGCACCACGCCGTAGCCGTGGCCTTCGGCATGACGCTGCACCGCGGCGCTGATATCACCGAGGTGATTGCCGCGCTGCATCTGCGCGATCCCGAGCATCAGGCACTCCTGCGTGACGTCGAGGAGCTTCTGCGCCTTAGCCGAGATGGTTCCGATCGGAATCGTGACCGCCGAGTCGCTGACATAGCCGTCGAGTGTCGTTCCGATGTCGATCGAGAGCAAGTCGCCGTCCTGGAGCACGTAATCGCCCGGAATGCCGTGCACGACTTCGTCGTTTACCGACGCGCAAATCGTGGCCGGATAGCCGTGATACCCCTTGAACGTCGGGATGCCGCCCAGTCCGCGTATCCCGCGCTCCGCGATTTCGTCGAGATCTTTGGTCGTCATACCGGCGCGTGCCGTTTGCATCAGCTCGGTGAGAACCTTCGCCGTGATCTTTCCGCTGCGCCGCATCGTTTCGATCTCGCGCGCCGACTTCAGCGTAACCATATCAGTGCGCGTGTTCCAGGCCGATCGCGTGGATCAGCATGTGCGTGACGTCTTCGACCGCGAGTGTCGCGTCGATACGCGCGAGGCGTCCGCGCGCGTCGTAGTAGTCGACGAGCGGCATCGTCTGCGCTTGGAAGACGTCCAGGCGCTTTTTGATCGTTTCGGGCTTGTCGTCCTCACGCTGCACCAGCGGTCCGCCGTCTTCGTCGTCCAGGCCGGCAGATTTCGGCGGATTGAATTTCTCGTGATAGACGCGACCGGTACGCGGATTGGTCCAGCGTCCGAGCAATCGCTCTTCCAGCATCGAGCGCGGAATGTCGAAATAGACGGCCTCGGGAAGCCCGCGGCCCTCGGTATCGAGCAGAGCGTCGAGCGCTTCCGCTTGCGCGATCGTGCGCGGAAATCCGTCGAAGAGCACGCTCTCGCCCTCGTGCAGCTCGCCGTCGACCATATCGATCATGAGCGCATCGGGCACGAGATCGCCGCGTTTCATGTACTCCTCGGCGGCCTTGCCGAGCTCGGTACCGTTGTTGCGATGCTCGCGCAGCAGATCGCCCGTGGAGATCTGGCGATAGCCGAACTGCCTCTGCAGAATCTGCGCCTGCGTGCCTTTGCCTGCGCCCGGACCGCCGAGCAGAACGACGTCTTGGCTCATCAGCGCTTGATGAAGCCCCGATAGTCGCGCATCGCCAGACGCGCCTCGATCTGCGAGATCGTGTCGAGCGCGACGCCGACCACGATCAGAAGTGAGGTCGATCCGAGATAAATCGTCGTGATGCTCAGACCGCGCTCGAGAATGTTCGGCGCGACCGCGAGCAGGCCCAAGAAGATGGCTGCAGCCGTCGTCAGGCGGATCAGGATCTTGTTGAGATAGTCCACGGTCGGCTGGCCGGGACGAATCCCCGGAATGAACGCGCCGGTCTTCTTCAGGTTGTCCGCCACGTCGCGGGTGTTGAGCACGATCGAACTATAGAAGAACGTGAAGATTACGACCAGGAAGAAGTACGCGAAGTTGTAGAGCCCGCTGCCCGGTGCGAACCAGACGTTGACGGTTTGATAAACCGCGCCCATGTTGGTCGGAAACTGCCACGTCCAGTTGACGAGTGGAAGTTTGACCAGATCGTGCCAGGTCGGATTCTCGGTCGCGCCGCGCAGCCACGTCAGCGCCTGTTGCGGAAGCAACAAGATCGAGATCGCGAAGATGATCGAGATGACACCCGCGTTGTTCAAACGCAGCGGAATGTAGGTCGAGCGTCCGGCAAACATTTTGCGGCCCACCACGCGCCGGGCTTGCTGCACCGGCACGCGGCGCTGGCCCTGGTACATGAAGATGATGCCGATGATGATGCCGATCGTGATCGCGACGAAGAGCACGAGGTTGAGGAGCGAGAGCTGACCCGCGCTCGCGCCCGAGATCGTCTGACTGACGTAGGTCGGATAGCGCAGCACGATACCAATGAAAATGATCAGCGAAACGCCGTTGCCGATGCCCTTGTCGCTGATCTGCTCGCCCAGCCACATCAGGAAGAGCGTTCCGGCGACGAGCGCGATGACTGCGTAGAGTTGGTACCACACGCTGGTGTCGTAGAAGACACCCGACGATTTCATCGCGTTGGTCATGAAGGTCGCCTGCAGAATCGCGAGCGCGATCGTGAGCCAGCGCGTGTATTGGCTGATGCGCTTGCGCCCTTCCTCGCCGCCCTTCTTCGCCATCTCTTCCAGTTGCGGAAGCACGACGGTCATCAGCTGCATGATGATCGACGCGTTGATGTACGGCGTGATCCCCATGGCGATGATCGAGAGCTTCTGCAGCGCGCCGCCCGAGAGAAAGCCCAGCAGGTTGTAGAAGGTGCCTTGCTGCAGTACCTTCGCCCAGGCTTGCTGGTTCACGTTGGGCAGCTGCACGTGGATCATGAAAATGAACCACGCAAACGCAAAGAGCACGAAGCCGACGCGTTTGCGAATATCGGGAACGAGCAGCGCGGCCCGAAGGTTATCGAACACTACGCGTTCTCGGTTTGTGCGGAGTCGGGAATCGCAGCGCCGGCGGCCTTGAGCGCTTCGAGCGCGCTCGCCGAAAACACGACGTCACGGAATTTCAAACCCTGCGGGAGCGACTTGCCGTTCTTGCTTCCGCCCAGAATCTTCACGCCGTCCAGGGTCGAGCTGAGCACGCCGCGATCTTTGAGCGATTCGGGCGAGACCTCGACGCTCGGATCCCAGCCGGTGAGCTGGTGCAGATTGACGACCGCGTAGCGCGCACGGAAGTGGCCGATGTCGCGCGCCTTCTGCGAATAACCGCGTTTGTGCGGAAGACGGCGCGCCCACGGCGTCTGTCCGCCTTCGAACGCGGGGCCCTTGCCGCCGCCCGAACGCACGGTCTGACCCTTGCCGCCTTCGCCGCCGGTCTTGACCATGCCCGAGCCGTGTCCGCGCCCGATGCGTTGACGCTTCGTCCACGCGCCTTTGGCCGGCTTGAGTGCGCCAAGCTTGAGCAGCGCGCCGCTCGCGGTCGCGATCGCGCCCACGCTCACCGTGCTTTTCGCCGCACTCTTTTTCGCAGCAGCTGCCTTCGTGCTGGACTTTGCACTAGCGCTGCTCTTTTTCGCTGTCGTCTTTTTCTCTGCCATGATGCTTTCTCGCCTTAAACTGCGGCGAAGAGTTCTTTCGCCGTCTTACCGCGCAGCGCGGCAACCTTATCGGCGGTCTTGAGGGATCGCAGACCTTCGATCGTCGCGAGGACGACGTTGATCGGGTTGTTGGTGCCGAGCGACTTGGTCAGGATGTCGTGAATGCCCGCGAGCTCGAGCACCGCGCGCATCGATCCGCCGGCGATGACGCCGGTACCGGGTGCGGCGGGCTTCAGCAGCACTTTGGCCGACCCGATCTGCATGTGCACTTCGTGCGGAATCGTCTTCTCGACCATCGGCACGGTGATGAGGTTCTTCTTTGCCTGTTCGACCGCTTTGCGGATCGCTTCGGGCACTTCGCCGGCTTTGCCGATGGCGAAACCGACCTTGCCCTTACGATCGCCTACGACGACCAGCGCGCTGAAGCTAAATCGCTTGCCGCCTTTGACGACCTTCGCGACGCGATTGACGCGTACGACGGTCTCTTCGAATCCACTGTTGTCGCGTTCGCGACCACCACGATAGTTCATTAGAAGTTCAGCCCCGCTTCACGCGCCGCATCGGCGAGTGCTTGTACCCGTCCATGGTATTTGTATCCGCCGCGATCGAACACGACGTCGGTGATGCCGGCCGCTTTGGCTTTGGCCGCGATCGCTTGACCGACAGCTTTCGCCGCATCGAGATTGGTCTTCGAGCCGAGCGATTCACCAAGCGATTTGTCGCGCGTCGAGGCCGCGGCGAGGGTATGACCCTTCGCGTCGTCGACGAGCACGGCATAAATATGGTGCAGCGTGCGCTTGACCATGAGGCGCGGGCAGGCGTTGGTGCCGGCGAGCTTCTTGCGAAGACGCTGATGACGCGCGCGACGCGAGTCATCTTTGGAGATGCGCGCCATTTACTTCTTTCCTGCCTTTCCGGCCTTACCGAGTTTCTTGCGAATGACCTCGCCCTCGTAACGGATGCCCTTGCCCTTGTAGGGTTCGGGCGCGCGGAGCGCGCGAATCTTCGCGGCGACTTGACCGACCTGTTGTTTGTCGATCCCGTCGACGTGAATCTTGTTCTGCCCCTCGACCGAGAGCGTGATGCCCTTGGGCGCTTCGAAAACGACCGGGTGCGAGTAGCCCAAGCTCAGGTTCAGCTTCTCGCCCGCCTTGGCCGCGCGATAGCCGACGCCTTGGATCTCGAGGCTCTTGCGGAAGCCTTTGCTGACGCCCTCGACCATGTTCGAGATCAGCGTACGCGTCAAACCGTGCGCGGAGCGTTGCGGTTTTGCATCGCCCTTGCGCTCGACGATCACTTTGCCGTCTTCGAGTTTGACGTCGACGATCTGCGTGAGGATCGGCTGACGCAGCTCACCCTTGGGTCCTTTGACGACGACCTCGCCCTCGCCGAGCGTGACGTTCACGCCGCTCGGAACGCGGACGGGCAACTTACCAATACGTGACATTGTCGTTCCCTACCAAACGTACGCCAGGACTTCACCGCCGACGCCGAGCTTTTTGGCTCGCTTGCCGGACATGATGCCTTGCGAGGTCGAGATGATGACCAAACCCAAACCGCCCAGGACGCGCGGAATCTCGGTCTTGCTCGTGTACACGCGCAAGCCCGGACGCGAGATGCGGCGCAGGCCGGTGATGACTTTTTCTTTCTCGGGGCCGTACTTGAGCTTGATGCGCAACGTGCCTTGCGGGCCTTCGTTCACGCGCTCCACGTCCTCGATGAAGCCTTCGTCCTTGAGGATCTGCGAGATCGCCACTTTCACGCGCGAAGCCGGAACGTCGACCGTCTTGTGGTTGGCCGTGTTCGCGTTGCGAATGCGCGTCAGAAGATCGGCGACAGGATCGGTAATAGCAGCCATTTATGCTCCCTCTCTCATCACTGTCACCAGCTCGCCTTGGTCACGCCGGGAACGACGCCTTTGTGTGCGTTCTCGCGGAAGCAGATGCGGCACATGGCAAACTTCCGCAGATACCCGCGCGGGCGTCCGCAAATCTTGCAGCGGTTGTGCGCGCGCACACCGAACTTCGGCGTCCGCTGCGCTTTCACGATCATGCTCGTCTTTGCCACTAGTTCCGACCTTTCTGCAGCGGGAGCCCCATCGCGGTGAGAAACTCCGACGCCTCTTCGTCCGACTTCGCCGTCGTGACGATGGTGATGTCCATGCCGCGCGCCTTGTCGACCTTATCGAAGTTGATCTCCGGGAAGACCAACTGCTCGCGCAGACCAAGATTGTAGTTACCGCGTCCGTCGAACGACTTGGGCGGAAGACCGCGGAAGTCGCGAATACGCGGCAGAACGATATTGAAGAGCTTATCGAGGAAGATGTACATCCGGTCGCCGCGGAGCGTAACCTTGGCGCCGATGTTCATGCCTTCACGCAGCTTAAAGGCCGCGATCGACTTCTTCGCCTTCGTTACGATCGGCTTCTGACCGGTGATCTGCGTGAGCTCGGCGACCGCCGCGTCGAGCGCTTTCGCGTTGACGATCGCGTCACCGACGCTCATGTTCACGACGACCTTCTCGAGCTTGGGAATCTGCTGGACGTTCTCATAGCCGAACTTGTCCTGCATGTGCTTGCGCACCGAGGTATCGTATTTTTCTCTCAAACGCGTCGCCATCGGTTACGCTCCCTTCGCCGATTCGCGGGCCGGCTCGCCGCACTTCACGCAGATGCGGTGCGCGACGCCGTCGGCGGTGCGCCCGCGGCGCAGACGCGTCGGGGTCTTGCACTTCTCGCAGACGTACTGCAGCGCCGAGATCGGAAGCGGTGCTTCCTTCTCGATGATGCCGCCGCTCTGCTGCGAGCCCATGTTGCCGCTCTGCTGACCGGCTTTGGTGTGGCGCTTCACGACGTTGAGTCCTTCGACGGTTGCGTGCCCGTGATCGGCCGTAACACTCTTGACCACGCCGCGCTTACCTTTTTCCTTACCGCGTCGAATCATGACGGTGTCGCCTTTGACGATATTGACCTTGACTGCCATGTTAGAGCACCTCCGGAGCCAGCGAGGCGATCTTCAAGAAGCCGCGGTCGCGCAGTTCGCGCATCACCGGACCGAACACGCGCGTGCCGCGCGGGTCGAGATTGTCCTTTTCGCCCTTGATGATGACGCAGGCGTTGTCGTCGCAGCGCACGACCGAACCGTCGGCACGGCGAATCGGCGCCGAAGTCCGCACGATGACGGCCTTGACGACTTGCCCTTTTTTCACCGCGGCGCCCGGAATCGCGCTCTTCACCGTACCAACGACGACGTCTCCGACGTGCGCGTAGGCGTGACGGCTTCCACCGCTGACGTGAATCACCAGCAGCTCTCGAGCCCCGCTGTTGTCGGCCACCTTGAGCCGAGTCTCTTGTTGAATCATGAGAAGTTATACCTACTTGGCCCTTTCTACGATCTCAACAAGGCGCCAGCGCTTGTCGCGCGAGAGCGGCCGGCATTCCATGATGCGCACGATGTCGCCCACCTTGGCTTCGTTCTGCTCGTCGTGCGCCTTGAAACGCGTCGACTTGCGAACGATCTTTCCGTAGGTCGGGTGAGGAACGCGCGTCTCGGTCACGACGACGATCGTCTTGTCCATCTTGTCCGACGCGACGCGTCCTTGCTTCACACGGCGCGAAACCGCCCTGACGTTATGCTGCTCCATGCTCTCCCTCGGCAAAGCGCTTCTCCGAAATCACCGTTTGAATTTGCGCGTATGCGCGGCGCATCGCTTTGATCTTACTGAAATCGGTAAGATGCCCGGTGCGCAACGCAAAGCGCAGGTTGAAAAGCTCCGACTTCGTGTCGCGCGCTTTCTGCTGCAGCTCGGCCAGCGTAAGACCGCGCAGCTCGTTGAGCTCACCCTTTTTCATGCCGTCGCCTCCTCGCGCGAAACGATCTTCGTGCCGATCGGCAGCTTGGCGGCTGCGAGACGCAGCGCTTCCTTCGCAACCGTCGGCTCGACGCCGGAAAGCTCGAAGAGCACGCGCCCCGGGCGCACGACCGCGACCCAAAACTCGGGATTGCCCTTACCGGCGCCCATGCGGACTTCGGCGGGCTTTTTCGTCACCGGCTTGTCGGGGAAGACCTTGATCCAGACCTTGCCGCCGCGCTTGATGTGGCGCGTCATCGCGATACGCGCTGCTTCGATTTGGCGGTTGGTCATCCAGCACGGCTCCATCGCCTGCAGTCCGAACTCGCCGAACGTCAGGCTGTTGCCGCGCAGTGCGCGGCCGCTCATGCGCCCGCGCTGCACTTTACGCCACTTGACTCGCTTAGGCGTCAGCATTTGTCTCTACACTCCCCTCGGCCGCAGGCGCGCCGTTTTCGTACGGTGCGTTGGCCGCTTCGTTCACGATCGCGTCGTTGTCGACGGTAACCGGCTCGCCGGCGTCGGCAAACGACGGCGCGCCGCCTTGTTGCGGGCGTCCGCCGCGGCCGCGTCCACCGCGTCCGCCGCGCTCGCGGCGATCGCGAAATCCGCCCTGCCGCTCGGCGCGATCCACGGTGTTGCTCTGACGCGGCTGATCCGGCAGAACCTCGCCGCGATAGATCCATACTTTCACGCCGATGCGGCCGAAAGTCGTAAATGCCTCGACGTGCGCGTAGTCGATATCGGCGCGCAGCGTGTGCAGCGGCACCTTACCGTCGGCGTTGCGCTCGGTGCGTGCGATTTCCGCGCCGCCCAGGCGGCCCGAAACCTGCACCTTCACACCGCGCGCGCCCGCTTTCATAGTACGCATGATCGCTTGCTTCATCGCGCGGCGGAATGCAATACGCTTCTCGAGCTGATCGACGATGTTCTGGGCGACCAGGCGCGCGTCGAGCTCGGGATGCTTGATTTCCATCACGTTGACTTGCACGTTCTTGCCGGTCAGCTTTTCGAGATTCTTGCGGATCTCTTCGATGCCGACTCCGCGCTTGCCGATGATGATACCCGGCTTGGCGGTGTTGACGATCACGCGCGCCTGATTGGCGCGGCGCTCGATTTCGATCTTGCTGATCGCGGCCGAACGCATCCACTTATTGAAGAACTGACGGATCTTGACGTCTTCGTGCAGCCAGTCGATGTAGTGCTTTTTCTCGAACCAGCGGCTGTCCCACGTACGCGTGATGCCCAGGCGAAGGCCGACCGGGTGAATTTTTTGTCCCATGAATTAAGCGGTAGCCTCCGCAGATTTTGCAGTACGCTTGCTCGCCGTCGTACGGCGAACGGTCGCACGTTTGGTCGAGACCGACGCGCCGCTGCGCGCCTTGCGCTTCTTGACCGGCGGCTGCTCGCCGACGACCACCGTCACGTGCGAGAGACGCTTGCGCTTGAAGTAGGCGCGACCTTGAGCACGCGGATCCAGGCGTTTCGTGAAACGGCCGCCGGGACCACCGTCGACGGTGATACGCGTGATGTAAAGCTCGTCGGTGTTCATGTCGTGATTGTTGCCGGCGTTTGCGACGGCGCTGCGCACGAGCTTCTCGATCGGCTCGGACGCGTAGACACCCGCGAACTGCAGCATGGCAAGCGCTTCGCGCACGCTCTTGCCGCGAATCGCATCGGCGACACGGCGCAGCTTGCGCGGCGCCATGCGCACGAACTTCAGGTGCGCGACTGCTTGTTGCTCGCTCATGCCTTCACCGCCGCTTTATCGCCGCCGTGGCCGCGGAAGCTGCGCGTCGGCGCGAACTCGCCAAGCTTGTGCCCGACCATGTTCTCCGTGATGTAGACGGGAACGTGCGCTTTGCCGTTGTGCACGCCGATGGTATGACCCACCATCGCCGGAACGATCGTCGATGCGCGGCTCCACGTCTTGACCACGCGCTTCTCGCGTGTCTCGTTCAGCTGCGTGACCTTCTTCAAGAGGTGGTCAGCGACGAACGGTCCTTTTTTGAGACTACGACCCATTACTTGGAACCTCGCTTGCGAACGATCATCTTGGCGGTGCGCTTGTTACGGCGCGTCTTTTTGCCCATCGTCATCTGACCCCAGGGCGTCGTCGGCGGACGTCCCGAGGTGGAACGCGCTTCACCGCCGCCGTGCGGGTGATCGACCGGATTCATCGCGATACCGCGAACCGCCGGGCGCTTGCCCATGTGGCGGATGCGGCCGGCCTTCCCGATGACCTGGTTCTCGTGCTCGATGTTGCCGAGCTGACCGATCGTAGCGCGGCACTCGATGTGAATCTTGCGCACTTCGCCCGACGGCATGCGTACCTGCGAGTACTCGTCTTCTTTCGCCATCAGCTGCGCCGCGACGCCGGCCGAACGCACGAGCTTGCCGCCTTGTCCGGGCCGCAGCTCGATATTGTGAATCACGGTGCCGACGGGGATGTTTTTGATCGGCAGCGTGTTGCCGGGCTTGATGTCGGCAGCCGGCCCCGACTCCACCACGTCGCCGACCTTCAGGCCGAGCGGCGCGAGGATGTAACGCTTCTCGCCGTCTTTATAATGAAGCAGGGCGATACGCGAGCTGCGGTTCGGATCGTATTCGACCGTCGCGACCTTGGCCGGAATACCGTCCTTGGAACGCTTGAAGTCGATGATGCGATACTGCTTGCGCGTGCCGCCGCCCTTATGGCGAACGGTGATGTGCCCGTTGTTGTTTCTGCCCGAGTGCTTCTTGCGAACTTCGACGAGCGATTTCTCGGGATCGACCTTGGAGAGATCCGAGAAATCCATCGTGGTCACGAAGCGACGGCCGGGGCTAGTCGGACGATATTTCTTTACTGGCACCTTAAACCTCGCTCTTGCGTTTAAGGACGATGTTACTGTTCAAAGTAGTTCACCCCGCCCAATTCGATTTTCTGGCCCGGCTTCAAAGTAACGATCGCCTTCTTGAAGTCGCTCTGCTTCCCGTTGGTACGGGTGCCGCGACGCGCGAAGTTGCGCTGCTTACCGCGCACGTTGACCGTATTGACGCTCATCACGTTCACGCTGAAGATCTGCTCGATCGCGTGACGGATTTGCGTCTTGGTCGCGTGCGGGTGCACGACAAAGGTGTACTGCGTACCCAGCGCATTGGCCATCGATTTTTCGGTAATGCGCGGCGAGAGGATCACATCGCGTGCGTCCATGCTACTTGCCTCCCAGCGTTTCGAACGCGGCTGCAGTGAAGATGATCCGCTCGAAACGCAGAACGTCTTTGACGTCGAGCGCGCCGGTATCGGTGACGGCAACCTTCTGAAGGTTGCGCGCGACGCGCGCGAGCGCGCCCGCGCCGCTCTCGTCCTTGCCCGTGACGATGAGCGTCGACGGTCCGGTCTTGGCGGCCTTTGCGCTGCCGAAGACGAGCTTCGCGAAATCCGCGGTCTTGGTCAGCGCGAAGCCGGCCAGATCGAGGACGGTCACCGCGTCGTTCTTGAAACGATCGGCGAGTGCGGCCGTGAACGCGAGCTTGCGCTCCTTCTTATTGAGGTCGGTCACGTAGCTGCGCGGCTGCGGGCCGAAGACCACGCCGCCGTGGCGCCACTGCGGCGAACGAATCGAACCCTGGCGCGCACGCCCGGTTCCCTTTTGTTTCCACGGCTTGCGTCCGCCGCCGGCGATTTCATCGCGCTTCTTGGTCGAAGCGGTGCCGGCGCGCGGGCTTGCAAGCTCGCGATAGACCGCGCGGAAAATCGCGTGGCTCTTCTTCTCGAAATCTGCTGCGAAAGCCGCGGGCGTCTGCACGTCGCGCACGACTTTGCCGGTCGAATCGATGACGTTAGGCACGGCTACGCCCCCGCTTTCTGCTTGACGCTTGCGCGCAGCACGACGAGTGCGTTCTTCGGACCCGGAACCGGACCGCGCACGAGCAGCAGATTGCGCTCCGCGTCGGCGCGAATCACTTCGAGGTTCTGCATGGTGGTGCGATCGACGCCGAAGTGACCCGGACGCCGGCTGCCCTTCACGGTGCGTCCCGCGTTGGTGTCGCCGTTTGATGCCGGCTGACGGTGAATCATCGAGCCGTGGCTGGCGCCGCCGCCCGAAAAGTTATGGCGCTTGATACCGCCCGAAAAGCCGTGGCCTTTCGAGATGCCGACGATGTCGACGCGATCGCCCGGCTCGAAACCGGCGACGGTGACCGTCTGCCCGACTTCCACGCCGTCGATGCCGGTGCGGAATTCGCGAACGAAACGCGTGGGCTCCACGCCCTGCTTTTTGAAGTGTCCGGCAAGGGCACGGGTGACGCGGGACTTTTTGACCGCACCGAAGCCGAGCGCGACGGCATCATAGCCATGCGACTCTTTCGTGCGGCGTTCCACGACCGTACAGGGACCGGCTTCGATCACCGTGACCGGCACATAGCGCCCGTCGTCGGTGAACACGCTCGTCATCCCAACCTTGCGGCCAAGGATATTTTTCACAGAGATCCTCGTCCTTACGTTGCAGTACACGGGTCCAGGCGTACTGTTTTATTCTTTTCCGGCACGCGCGAAGAGAGCGCGGACCGGCTGGACCACAACCTCCGCACTATATCAAGCGGGCGGGGAGCGGTCAAGAGGGTTTGACCGCCATGGACACGGACGGAGATGCTGTGCTCCACGTCATCGGGCGCTTCGTACGCCCGGCTCTCTCCTGTTTCTTGGCGCTTCTCGCCGCCAGCTGTTCTCAGCCCGGGAGCACGCGGGACCGGGATCGCCTGATCATCGTCCAGACTCAGGATTTCCAGAGCCTGGATCCGGTCTTCGTGAGCGGCGTCGGGGGCCAAGAGCTCGCCTCGCTGATCTACTCCTACTTAGTGAAGTTCGACGATCGGGGCGAGCTCGTGCCGGACGCCGCAACCGAGGTTCCGAGCCGGGCGAACGGAGGCATCAGCGCCGATGGGCGGACGATCACCTACCATTTGCGCCCGGGCGTCCGCTTCTCCGACGGCAGCGCGCTGACGGCGTTCGACGTCGCCGAGACCATCGGCCACGTTGCCTTCCCGGGAACCGACGCACCTTCGCGGGTTGCCTTCGACGACATCGCCGCGATCGCAACGCCGGACGAGCACACGGTCAAAGTCTATCTGCGCGAACCCTACGCGCCGATCTTGGTCTACCTGTGCGGGCCGGGCAACGCGATCCCGATTCTTCCGGCCCGTCTGCTTCAAGGCCACGTGCGGCTGCACACGACCGGGCTCGACAGCCAGCCGCTCGGGAGCGGGCCGTACAAGGTCGACCGCTGGCTGCGCAGCGAGCGCCTCGAACTCTCGGCGAATCCTTACTATTTCGGCGGCAAACCGAAAATCGGCCATCTCACGATTCTTCCCGTGCCTTCATCGACCACGGCCTATACGATGCTGCGCACCGGCGAAGCCGACGCGTACGTCAACGCCGACGACTCGCAGTACGCGCTGCTCGCCGCGCTGCCGGGCAAACGCACCGAAGAGATCCCCATCGACGGCACGGGCGCGCTGATCTTCAATACCTCGGTGCGCGCGCTCGCCGACCCGCGCGTGCGCCGCGCGCTTACCGAAGCGCTCGACGTGCAATCCATCGTCGACAAGACGCTGCTGGGCAAAGGACGTGCGCGCGATCCCGGGCGCGGGCTCTTCGAGTGGGCCTACGATCCGCGGGCCTACGCGATGCCCGGTTACGATCCGGCGGATGCGGCGCGGCTGCTCGCGAACGCCGGCTGGCGGATGGGTCCCGACGGCCTGCGGCACCGGCACGGCGCCGTGCTCGCGCTCGACATCATCGCTCGCGCGGACAAACCGAGCGCGCTTCAAATGGCGACGCAGATACAGGCGCAAGAACGCTCGCTCGGCGTTCGAATCACGATTCGCCGGCTTGCGGTAGACGCGCTCGTCGCACCGGACGGCCCGCTCTACGGCGGGCACTACGACCTGGCGCTCTTTCCGTTCATCGCCGGGTTCGACCCCGACGTGCGCGACCAATTCGCGTGCAACCGCGTTCCTCCGCGCGGCTTCAACAAGGCGCGCTATTGCAATCCCGCGCTCGATCGCATCATGGATCAGGCGGTGCGCCCGTACGAACGCGCGGCGCGTATTCCCTACTATCGCGAGGTCCAGCGCAACCTCGCGCGCGATCTTCCCATTGTGGTGATGTATCAGGCGGTTTCGATCAACACGTTTCCGGCCTGGCTGCGCAACGAACGCAGCGCCGTGAACACACCTTTTTGGAACGTAGCGGACTGGGGGGAGTAATGCAACAGTTTACGATCGGCGGCGATCTCACGGTCAATCGTTTGGGCTTCGGCGCGATGCGCATCGCCGGCGAAGGCGTTTGGGGTGAACCAAAGGATCCCGCGGGCGTACGCGCGACGCTGCGGCGCCTGCCCGAGCTGGGCATCGATTTTATCGATACCGCCGACAGCTATGGACCCGAAGTGAGCGAAAATCTCATCGCCGAGGTGCTGCGGCCCTACAAAGGCATCGTCGTCGCAACGAAAGGCGGGCTCACGCGTCAGGGCCCCGGCCAATGGTATCCGTGCGGAAATCCCGGCTACCTGCGCCAATGCGTGCAGATGAGTCTGCGCAGATTGGGCGTCGAGCGCATCGATCTTTGGCAGCTGCATCGCATCGATCCGCAGACCGCGCGTGAAGCGCAGTTTGAAGCGATCGCTAAAATGCGAGAGGACGGCTACATCCGCCACGTCGGGCTCTCGGAAGTAACCGTGGCAGAGATCGAAGCGGCGCAGAAGTACTTTCCGGTCGTCACCGTGCAAAACCAATACAACCTCGTCGATCGTAAGAGCGAAGCGGTGCTCGAGTATTGTGAGACGCACGGTATCGGGTTCATTCCGTGGTTCCCGCTGGCCGCCGGCGATCTGGCGAAACCGGGTTCCGCACTCGACACGATGGCGAAGCGCCTCGGAGCGACGCCCTCACAGGTCGCTCTGGCATGGACGCTCAAGCGCTCGCCGGTGATGCTGCCCATCCCCGGAACATCGCGGGTAGATCATTTGGAAGAAAACGTCGCTGCAGCCTCGCTCGTTCTCTCCGATGAGGACTTCACCGAGCTCGACCATCGGGCGCGCGCGCTTACGTAAAGGCGCCCAGACCCGTGATTTGCTGACCGAGGATCAGCATGTGCACCTCGCTCGTTCCCTCGTAGGTGAGAACCGACTCGAGGTTGTTCATGTGGCGGATGACCGGATATTCGAGCGTCACGCCGTTGCCGCCGAGAATCGTGCGGGCTTCGCGCGCGATGGCGAGCGCCTCGCGCACGTTGTTGAGTTTGCCGAAACTCACGTGCGATGGATGCAGCCGGCCTTCGTCCTTCATGCGTCCCAGGTGCAGCGCTAGAAGCGAACCCTTGCCCAGCTCGATCAACATGTTCGCGAGTTTCTCTTGCGTGAGTTGGAAGCCGCCGATAGGGCGATCGAATTGAATGCGCGTCTTGGCGTACTCGAGCGCGGTCTCGTAACACGAACGCGCGGAGCCCATTGCGCCCCAGATGATGCCCAAGCGCGCTTCGTTCAGACATGCTAGCGGGCCGGCGAGCCCTTTAGCCAGCGGAAGCTGTGCGTCGGCCGGCAACCGCACGTCCTGCAGCACGAGTTCGCTCGTGACGCTCGCGCGCAGCGAGAGCTTGCGATGGATATTCGTCGCCGAGAACCCGGGTGTCACGGTGGGCACGATGAAGCCGCGGATGCCTTCATCGGTGTTCGCCCAGACGATCGCAACGTCGGCGATCCCGCCGTTCGTGATCCACATCTTTACGCCATTGAGCACCCAATCGCTACCGTCGCGCCGCGCAAAGGTTCGCATCCCAGCGGGATTGCTGCCGAAATCGGGCTCCGTCAAGCCGAAGCAGCCGATCTTTTGCCCGCGCGCCATCGCCGGAAGCCACTCGCGTTTCTGCTCTTCGCTGCCCCAATGGTGAATCGCATACATCGCGAGCGAGCCTTGCACGGACGCGAAGCTGCGAACTCCCGTATCCCCTGCTTCGAGTTCGGTACATGCAAGGCCATACGCGACCGCGCTTGCGCCGGGGCACTCGTAGCCCTCGAGATGCATGCCGAGCAAACCGAGTTTGCCCAGTTCGGTCGCGATCTCGCGCGGCAAAATGCCCTCTTCGAACCACTGCGCGACGTGCGGCAGGACGCGCTCGCGCACGAACGCGCGAACCGTGTCGCGCACCAGACGTTCTTCGGGTGAGAGCAGCGCGTCCAGACCGAGGAAGTCGAGCGCATCCGGCGGGGCGAGCTTCTGTTTCGTCGTGCTCATCGTTTCAACACTCGTGCGATCTTTTCGAAGAGCGCTTCGGTCGAGCGCTCGAATGCGTCTTCCAGGCGGCGCCAGAGCAGACGTCCGTCGGTATCGCTCAGCGTACCCTCGATGCGATATTCGAGTACGGTCTGCTTGCCCTCGGCGCTCAAGTAGTACCCGTGCGTGCCTTCGACACCTTCGTTGAGGATGCGCCAGACGATGCGCTCTTCGGGCACGACCTCGGCGAGGATGGCGTGGATACCGAGGTGCCACTCCTCGGTTCGTTCGGGCGTCAGCGGGCCGGGGGAGCGCATGAACGGTTGCGATGCGAACGGCCAGATCTGGTCGCCCGAGGTCCCCATCTCTTCGAGCAAGTGAAAAATCCGGCGTTTCGTGCCGTGGAACGTCCGGCTGCGCGATTCTCGAAGTTCGATTGGCATGGCGCCTGGTTCGAGGCGCCGGACGCTAGCTCATTGTCGCTCGCCGAGATGAACGGACGTCACCAGCGCGAAGCGCGCGCCGCCAAACTCGCCGGCGCGCTCGTAGAGCGCGTGCAATTCCGCCGCCATCGCGTCGAATTCCGGACCCTCGCGCGGCAGATATGACGCCGAACGCGTCCGCCCGATCAAGGCGTCCCAATCGACCGGCACGGTGTGCCGAAATTCGAGCACGCGCACGCCGGACCAACCGTGCGCGCGCATGTCGTCGTCGACGGCGGTGTTTCTGCGCCGCGCCTCGGTGTCGTCGGTCATGTAGCGCCGGATGATCTCGCTGTATGCAAAAACGAATGGATCGCTCTCGTCGCGTTCGTTCCACACCGCGGCAAAGCGCGCGCGGTCACGGCCGATGCGTGCGGCTTCGGCGAGCACGCGAACCGGATCGAACCAGTGATACGCCTGAAACGCACCGATCACGTCGAAGCTGTGCGGCGGCAGCGTGGTTGCCTCGGCGGTGCCGTCGACCACGATGATGTCCTCGCGCTGCGCGATCGACGCGCGCATGTTGGCATTCGGTTCCACCGCATACACGCGGGCGCCGGCATCCGCGAGCAAGACCGACGAGATGCCGGTTCCCGCACCGAGGTCGGCGACGCGCGGCGACTCGAAGCCGGCGAGCACCGCTTCGATCGCCTCGCGCGGATAGCTCGGACGATAGCGCGCGTAGTCGGCGGCGCGAACGCCGAATCGTGTGGTCGAATCGGGCGACATCTTACTTTGCTTCCCGATCGGCGAGTTTACCCAAACTCTGGACCACGAGGATTGCGACGATCGTGATGATGACGGCGTAGATGAATTCGGCCCACACGCCGGAACCGGGCTTCAGAAAAATCGCGATGAAATCGGCGATGAATTTGTTCCATGCCCCGGCGGCGATCAATCCGAAGGCGACCGTCGCGAGCGAGATCATCGTCCCGAGGTAGGTTGGTTTGAGTTCCATACGGCCCTCCTAGATGGCTGCGGATTCTGCGTGATAGAGTATGCGTGAGGGCCAGTAAACCATGCACGTCATCGACGAAATCGACGACTCCGAGAAACCCTACATCGAATATCTCGCCGGCCGGGCAGTGCCGAAAGTGAGCCCGAAGCGCCGCCACGGCATCGTTCAGGGGAGGCTTTGGGCAATTCTCCAAGAGCTCGCGCGGGGCCGCGGCGACGTTGCCACCGAGTGGCGCTGCTACCTGCCGGCTGAGGCGCACCGCACGTCGCCCGTTCCCGACGTCGCGTTCATTTCCAACGAGCGGCTGGCGCCGCTGACCGAGGACGAGCGCGAGATGCCGCAGTTCGCGCCCGACGTCGCCGTCGAGGTCCGTTCCGAGGACGACAAACGCAGGAATCTCGAGTGGAAGATTGCAGCCTATCTGCGCCACGGCGCGGTGCTCGTACTCGACGTGCTGCCGCTCGAGCGCAGGATCGTCGCTCACACGCGCGGGAGCGTACGCGAATTCACGCAAGACGACCGCTTCACATGCGACGCGCTTCCATGGCTGTCGTTCGACGTCCGCGACGTCTTCGCCGATCTGCCGAAATAAAAAAGCCCGAAGCAATTGCTTCGAGCCTTCGATATCGTCGTCCCTCGACTACGGCGCATCGCGCCTACGCTCGGGATGACAAGCTTACTACGCTCGGGATGACAAATTACGCCTTGAGTTCGATGTCGACGCCCGCGGGCAGATCCAGGTGCATCAACGCATCCATCGTCTTGGGCGACGCCTGGAGGATGTCGATGAGGCGCTTGTGGGTGCGCATCTCGAAGTGCTCGCGCGACTTCTTGTCGTTGTTCGTCGAGCGCTGCACGCAAAAACGGTTGATCTCGGTCGGCAGCGGTACCGGGCCGCTCACGAACGCACCGGTGCGTTTGGCGGTGTCGACGATACGCTCGGCCGACTGGTCGAGAACTTTGTGATCGAACGCTTTCAGACGAATGCGAATCTTCTGCTTACTCATTGCTATCCTAAACTCAGGTTTTCAAAGAACTGGGGGCCAGGGGTAACTATACACGGAGTCTGGACACTTGTCGAGGCGGTACGCGTTCCCGCACGGGGGCGTCTGAGAATCGGCCGGCGCCAGGATGGCGAGAGGCCGATTTCAGCCGAGTAGGATTCTCGCACGAGGCGAGAATCCGGACGTCCCCCGCAGGGAACGCGTACTGCCGAGACTACTCCGAAACGGCCGTGACGACGCCGGCGCCGACAGTCCGCCCACCCTCGCGGATCGCGAAGCGGAGGCCGGGTTCGCACGCGACCGGGGTGATCAGCTCGACGTCCATCTTGATGTTGTCGCCGGGCATGACCATCTCCACGCCTTCGGGCAGCTTGATGGTGCCGGTCACGTCGGTCGTGCGGAAGTAGAATTGCGGACGATAGTTTGCAAAGAACGGCGTGTGACGGCCGCCCTCTTCCTTCGAGAGGACGTAGACTTCGGCTTGGAACTTCTTGTGCGGCTTGATCGAGCCGGGCTTCGAGAGCACCTGACCGCGCTCGATGTCGTTGCGGTCGATACCGCGCAGCAGCACGCCGATGTTGTCGCCGGCGATGCCCACGTCGAGCAGCTTACGGAACATTTCGATACCGGTCACGACCGACTTGCGGGTCTCTTCCTGCAAACCGACGATCTCGATTTCTTCGCCAACCTTCACCTGACCGCGCTCGACGCGACCCGTACCGACCGTGCCGCGGCCGGTGATCGTGAACACGTCTTCGATCGGCATGAGGAACGGCTTGTCGACTTCGCGGACCGGGTCGGGAATGTACTCGTCGACCGTGTCCATGAGCTTGAAGATCGGATCCGCATCGGCGTCGCCCTTGCGGCCGCTCGAGTTGAGCGCCTTGAGCGCCGAACCGCGGATGATCGGCGTGTCGTCGCCGGGGAACTCGTACTGGTTGAGCAGTTCGCGGATCTCCATCTCGACGAGCTCGAGCAGCTCTTCGTCGTCGACGAGGTCGACTTTGTTCAAGAAGACCACGATCTTGGGAACACCGACTTGGCGCATGAGCAGAATGTGCTCGCGCGTTTGCGGCATCGGACCGTCGGTCGCAGCGACGACGAGGATCGCTCCGTCCATCTGCGCCGCGCCGGTGATCATGTTCTTGATGTAGTCGGCGTGTCCGGGGCAGTCAACGTGCGCGTAGTGACGCTTCTTGGTCTCGTACTCTTGGTGCGAGATCGCGATCGTGATACCGCGCTCTTTTTCCTCGGGCGCGTTATCGATCTCATCGACGTTGCGAGCTTGCGCTAGACCTTCCGTCGAGAGGCAGTGCGTGATCGCCGCCGTCAACGTGGTCTTACCGTGGTCGACGTGACCGGTGGTACCGATGTTCACGTGCGGCTTGGTGCGCTCGAATTTCGCTTTAGCCATGATTGTTTCGTTCTTCCTATCTTATTCCGTCGATGAGTTGTTTACTGGTCCTTTTTCTTACCAGACTTTGCGATGATCTCTTCTTCTACCGATTTCGGGGCTTTCTCGTAGTGCGAGAACTCCATCGTGTACGTCGCGCGGCCTTGCGTTGCTGAACGCATGTCGGTCGCGTACCCGAACATCTCCGAGAGCGGCACGTTGGCGGTGATGATCTGCGCCCCGCCCGGAGCCTCTTCCGTCGCCTGGATCATGCCACGCCGGCGGTTGAGATCTCCGGTGATCGCGCCCATGTAATCCTTGGGCGTGGTCACTTCGACTTTCATGATGGGCTCGAGCAGGATCGGCCCGGCCGCCGCGTTGGCGAGCTTCCAGCCCTGCGACGCGGCGATCTTGAAGGCCATTTCCGAGGAGTCGACGTCGTGGTACGAACCATCGAACGCGGTGGCCTTGAAGTCGAGCACGGGAAATCCCGCGAGCACACCGCTCTGCGAGGACTCTTCGATCCCTTGCTGCACGGCCTTCGCGTATTCTTTGGGAACCGCGCCGCCGACGATCTTCCACTCGAACTGGAAGCCCGAACCCGGCTCGAGCGGTTCGACCCGCAGCCACACGTCACCGTATTGACCCTTACCGCCGGATTGCCGGACGAATTTGCCCTGCTTCTCAACGGTTTTGGTGATCGCTTCTTTGTACGCGACCTGCGGTTTGCCGACGTTGGCTTCGACTTTGAACTCGCGGCGCAGGCGGTCGAGAATGATCTCGAGGTGCAATTCGCCCATGCCGGCGATGATCGTCTGCTGCGTCTCTTCGTCGGTCCACATGCGGAAGGTGGGATCCTCTTGCGCGAGGCGCTGCAGCCCCTTGCCGAGTTGATCCTGGTCCGCCTTGGATTTCGGTTCGATCGCTTGCGAGATCACCGGCTCCGGAAACGTGATCGACTCGAGCACGATCGGATGCTTCTCGTCGCAGAGCGTGTCGCCGGTGCGCGTGTCGGTAAGCCCGACCGCGGCCGCGATGTCGCCCGCGCCGATCGCATCGATGTCCTCGCGATGATTCGCGTGCATCCGCAGAATGCGGCCGATGCGCTCTTTCTTGCCCGAGCGCGAATTGTAGACGTACGAGCCCTTTTCGAGCGTGCCGGAATAGACGCGGAAATACGTCAGGTTCCCGTACGGGTCGGTCGCGATCTTGAACGCGAGCGCCGCGAAGGGCTCCTTGTCGTCCGGCTTGCGCGAAATCTCCTTATCGGATTTCGGATCCTCGCCGAGGATCGGCTTCGCGTCGAGGGGCGAGGGCAGATAGTCGACGACCGCGTCGAGCAACGGCTGCACGCCTTTGTTCTTGAACGCGGAACCGCAGAGCATCGGCAGCACCGAACCCACGATCGTCGCCTTGCGCAGCGCGGCCTTCATGCGGTCGACCGGCAGTTCTTTGCCCTCGAAGAACATTTCGAGCAGCTCGTCGTCTTGCTCGGCAATCGCTTCCACGAGTTCTTGGCGCCACTTCTCGGCGGTCGCCTTGAGCTCGCCGTCGGCATCGCCCAGCGGTTGATCCGCCATCGTCGAACCGAGGTCGTCGGTGTAGACGATCTTGTGCATCGTGAAGAGATCGACGACGCCTAGAAACTGGTCTTCCGCGCCGATGGGGACCTGAACCGGGACGGCGCGCGCGCCGAGGCGCTCGCGAATCTTGGCGACGACGTTAAAGAAGTCGGCGCCCATGCGGTCCATCTTGTTGACGAAGATGATGCGCGGGACTTTGTATTTGTTGGCCTGACGCCAGACCGTCTCGGACTGAGGCTGCACCGCCGCAACCGAGTCGAAGAGCGCGACCAGGCCGTCGAGGACGCGCAGCGAGCGCTCGACCTCGACCGTGAAGTCCACGTGGCCAGGCGTATCAATAATGTTGATCCGGTTCTCGCGCCAGGTGCAGGCGGTGGCGGCCGACGTGATCGTGATGCCGCGCTCTTGCTCCTGGACCATCCAGTCCATCGTCGCGGCGCCGTCGTGCACTTCACCGATCTTGTGCACCCGCCCGGTGTAGAACAGGATGCGCTCGGTGCAGGTCGTTTTGCCTGCGTCGATGTGCGCGGCAATACCGATATTGCGCGTCTTCTCGAGGGTGAATTCCCGTGATGCCACGGCTGTCATGTCCTTGATCGATCCTACCAACGATAGTGGGCAAAGGCTTTATTGGCCTCGGCCATCTTATGCGTGTCCTCGCGCTTCTTGATCGTCGCGCCGGTGTTGTTGGAGGCGTCGAGCAGTTCGCCCGCCAGCTTCTCCTCGAACGACCGCCCGCCGCGCGCACGCGCGTAACCGATCAGCCAGCGCATCGCCATCGCCTGACGCCGGTCGGGACGAACCTCCATCGGCACCTGGTACGTCGCACCGCCGACGCGGCGCGGACGCACTTCGACCAGCGGCATCGCATTCGACAGCGCCTGCTGGAAGATTTCGTACGGATCGCGGCCCGTCTTCTCGGCGATGATATCCAGCGCGCCGTACGTGACCTGTTCGGCCGTCGACTTCTTCCCGTCGAGCATCACCTTGTTGATGAAGCGCGCGAGAATCTTCGAATTGTACTTCGGGTCGGGCAGAATCTGGCGCTTGGGCGCGGGTCCTTTACGTGGCATCGATCGTCCTTACTTCTTCTTGTCGCGCTTGGCGCCGTATTTCGAGCGGCCTTGCTTACGGTTGGCGGTGCCGGCGGTATCGAGCGTGCCGCGCACGATGTGATAACGGACGCCCGGGAGATCCTTGACGCGGCCGCCGCGTACCAGAACCACCGAGTGCTCCTGCAGGTTGTGCCCGATGCCGGGGATGTAGGCCGTCACCTCTTCGCCGTTGGTCAGGCGCACGCGAGCGACTTTGCGCAGCGCCGAGTTCGGCTTCTTGGGGGTCACGGTCTTCACTTGCGTGCAGACGCCGCGGCGCTGCGGGTTGCCCTCGACTTCGAACTGACGCGTGGGAAGATCGGGGTGCCCCGGTTTGGGTCCGGTGAGGATCACGCGGAACGCGCGGGTTTTGACCTTCTTTTCCGTCTTCGCCCGGCCCTTACGGACGAGCTGGTTGATGGTGGGCAACAGCGTCTCCTAGCAACACACACAAAGCGGGCCTCACCTGCCGGTGGGCCTGAACTAAGGCAGTATAGCAGGGCCGTTCGGCGGCGTCAAACCGGCTTTCGTGCGCAAAACGCTAGTACCAGCCCAGAAGCCGGGCGGCCGCGCCGATGGCCTGGGCGATGCGCTCCGCGTCCGCTGGTTCGGGGCACTCGAGCTCGGCATAGAACACGTACTCGAAGGGCCTGCCCGGCAACGGCCGGGCGACCAAAGAGCGCAGGTTCAGGTTTCGCTCGGCAAAGAAACCGAGGGCGCGGTATAGACTGCCGGGCTCGTGCGCGAGGACGAAGGCCAGGACCGCGCGTCCGAGCCGCCGCCGCGGCGCGCCGTCGCGCGCGATGGCAAAGAAACGCGTGAAGTTCTCCGCCTCATCCTGGATTGCGTCCGCGACGACCGTCCCGCCGTAGCGCCGGGCGCAGGCGGCCGGCCCGATCGCCGCGCAGCCCGGATCGCCGCGTTCCACGATCGCGCGCACCGCGCCGGCCGTGTCCGCGACGGGCGCAATCTCGACTCCGCTCATCCCGGCGAGAAACCGGCGGCACTGCTCGAGGGCAACCGGATGCGACTCGACCCGGCGAATATCTTCCAGACGCGCGCCGGGTACGCCGATCAGCGCTTGCTCGATACGGTGAACGGTTTCATCGACGATGCGCACGCGCGGGTGCCCGTAGAGCAAGTCGTAGGAACGCGCGACCGCACCGTGGATGCTGTTTTCGCAGGGCAAGAGGCCGAGCGAGATATCGCCCCGGTCGACCGCTTCTACCAGCGCATCGAAGGTGGGATAGCCGCGTGTTTGCACCGCGCCGAAGAGCGCACCGGCGGCCTCCTCGCTGAAGGCCCCCGGCTCACCCTGAAAGCCGACGATCATCGATGGCCTCGAGAAGTCGCGCGAACTCGGCCCGGATTGCGTCCGCATTCGCGCGAAAGATTTCATCCCACATCTGCGGAGAGCTGCGGCCCAAGCGCAAGAGTTCGCGCGCGACCGGACCGCATAACGCATCGACGATCTCCGGGTCGGATGTCGAGCGCTCGCCCACACGCCGGGTGAACGCGAAGGCGAGCAGTTGCGGGAGATGCGAGGTCAAGGCGACGATACGATCGTGCTCGGCCGCGTCGACAGCAACCGGCCGCGCACCGAGCTCCGCGATGAAAGCGCGCGCCTGCGCCGTACGCTGCTCTCCGGCCGGAACGTAGCACCACACCCGATCGCGGAAGAGATCGCTGCGCGCCGCGCCCGGTCCGCGGCGTTCGCTGCCCGCCATCGGATGCGTCGGCACGAAAGCCGCGATACTCGCGGCAGCTTTTGCGATCGGCGCCTTGACCGACGCAACGTCGATGACGAGCTGGTCGCCGCGCAGATCCCTGCGGCCGAGCGCAACGATCTCATCGAGCGTACCGCTGACGTGCGCGGCGATCGCGACGACGTTGCAGGTCGCGTAGATCTCGTCGCGCTCCGCAACCGCGTCGATCGCGCCGGCGACCAGCGCCCCGCTCACCGCTGCCGGGTCCCGATCGTAACCGGCGACGTCCCATCCGCTCGCACGCGCAGCCAATCCGATCGATGCGCCGATCAGTCCGGTGCCGATGATTCCCAAGCGTGGCATCGCTCAGGTCGAGCGGGCGAGATCGGGACGCAGCACGACCGCACCGTCGAGATAGACGTGCTCGATCGCGTCGATGGCGAGGGTGGTGTTTACGTGCATGAGCACGCGGATCACGCGCGGGAGCGAGCCGGGGACGTCGATCTCGCAAAAATGCAGCATCGGAACGTGCGTCCAACCCATCTCGCGCGCGCCAAGCGCCGGAAAAACCGCGTGCAGGTCGCGCGTCAAGCTGAAAAGCACCGAGGCGATGTCGTCGAGCTCGACCTCGTTGCGCTCGATCATCGCACTCAAAAGACGCTTCGTCGCCTCGACGATCGACGCAGCGTCATCGCGCTCGACGGTGATCGCGCCGCGAATGCCGCGTACCTTAGGCATGAACTTGCGGATGCGACCAGGTCTCGATCCGATCGAGATCGTCGACGATCGTCGCGAAATCGTCGAAGGTCAGCGCTTGATCCTTGTCGCTCTTGGCCTCGGGCGGATTGGGATGCACTTCGATGAGCAGGCCGTGTGCGCCGACGGCTTTCGCCGCGCGGCAGAGCGGACGCACCCAGCGTCGCACGCCGACGCCGTGGCTGGGGTCGACCCAGACCGGCAAATGCGAGCGCTCGCGCAGCACGGGCACCGCCGAGAGATCGAGCGTGTTGCGCGTGGAGTTCTCGTAGGTGCGAATGCCGCGCTCGCACAGAATCACGTTGGGATTGCCTTCGGAGAGGATGTACTCGGCAGCCGCGAGCAGCTCGTCGATCGTCGCCGCGAGTCCTCGTTTGAGCAGCACCGGGCGTCCGCAACGCCCGACCGCCTTGAGCAGATCGAAGTTCTGCATGTTGCGTGCGCCGATCTGCAGGACGTCGATCTGTTGCGCCATGCGATCCACTTGGTCGATCGTCATCACTTCGCTCACCGTCGGCAGACCGCTCGCGCGGCCCGCTTCCGCGAGCAGCGCGACGCCTTCCCAACCAAGTCCCTGAAATGCGTACGGACTGGTACGCGGCTTGAACGCACCGCCGCGCAGCATCACTGCACCGTGCGAAGCGACCGAACGTGCCGTCTCGATGATTTGCTCGCGTGATTCGACCGAACACGGACCTGCGACGATCGTGAACTCGCCGTCGCCGACACGCACGCCGCCGATGGTCAGGGTGGTGCCGGGCGGATTGGCTGCGCGCGCGACGCGCGGGAAGGGCGAATCCGCGATCGGCGCGGGTTGCGGCGCGATCTCGCGCACGAGTTCCACGAGTGCCTTGGGCGGATCGTCGTTGCGTCCGATCGGCTCGCCGATGTGCGCGTCATAGCTGCCCAGTACGGTCAGCGTTTTGCACGCGAGCTTGAGCCGGCTCAGTGCCGCCGCTACGTTGGTGTCGTCCACGTCGCCATCGAAGTCGACGTAAAAAACGCGTTCGGTTCCGTGGCCGAGGTAGGGCTTCGATTCGAGTTTGTCCCCGTTGATCTCGTGTTGCGCGAGAATCGTCAGCGCACCGGCGAGCGACCCGGTTCGTTCTTCGACCGAGAATATCAGCGAGGTCTTGCGGCTTTTGCTCTTGGCCAACAGAAGCGCGGGATTCGAAACGTCCGCGTGACGCGGACGCACGATCAGAAAGCGCGAGTACGTGCGTGGATCGTCGCTGCAGTGCGCAGCGAGTTCGACGAGATCGTAGATCGACGCGGCGGCCGGTGAGGCGAGCGCCGCAACCGCCGGGTTGCCGCTGCGCGCAACTTCGCGCGCTGCGACGCCGGTATCTTCGCACGGGATCGCGCGGGCGTGATCGAGCCCGGCGAGAAAGGTACCGCACTCCGCCAAGACGAGCGGGTGCGCCAACACCTCGCGCACGTCTCGCAGCTCCGCGCCGCGCACACCGAGCAATCGGTGATCGGTGCGCCACTGTATCTCCGCGACGGGAACCAAGTCGAACTCGGCGAGCAAATCGTACCCCTCGCGGACGGTGCCGACGATGGCGTTTTCGATCGGAATCACCCCGAGCTGCGCGCGCGATCCCGCGACCGCCGTCGCCATCTCGCGAAAGCTCGGCAGACCGACCGTCGACATCTCGATCCCGTGCTCGCGCAAGAAGTGCCCGAGCACGAGTTGCGAGTAGGCTCCGTCGACCCCCTGATAGACCGCTGTCATGACCTGGTACCCCTGGTTATAAAAGAACGAGTCCCCACTCTTCGGCGGGGACTCGTTCGTGCATTTTATTCGTGCTCTACGGCGTCGTGCCGGCCAGCCTCATGCGTGCGCGAATCCCCTTGGGCCCTGCAGGCCAAAGTAGTAAAACCAGTACGCGTAGCTAAAGTTGTTCCGAGTCACGTTGCGGCTATGCAACCACATCCCACCGGGGCCTGTCAAGCCCGGCTACGATCCGAGGACGCGCGAGAGCTCGGCCGCGATCTCGGACCGCGTATAGCCGCGGTAGCGCAACGTGTCGACAAATCGTCCGACCGCGTGGCTTAGTGCATGCGTACGCGCGCGCCGGTCGCCTGCCGGCGTCTTGCTCGCGACGCGCGTGCCGCGCCGCCCTTCACTCACGAGCCAGCCCGCGTCCTGAAGATCCGCGTACGCACGCGCGACCGTGTTGGGCGCAACACCGAGATCACCGGCAAGTTGTCGCACCGTCGGCAGCGGCGCATCGGGTGCGAGCGCGCCGCGTTCGATCGCGGCGCGAATCTGCTCGAAGATTTGTTGGTACGGCGGCGTCTCGATTTGCGGATCGACCGCGATCAGCGGCTCGTCGTTCATGCTTCCTTCAACCCCAGAGCGACGAGCGTACGAATAGCGCTTTGCGTTTGCCGCGACGCGGCGCTGAACGCACGTACCGGTCGACGGCTTCATCGGCCTCGATATCATCGTCGCCGACGATCGCGGGCCACGATATGGCCGCGAAGGCGAGCGCGACAGCAGCAATAGACGTCCCAACCGAGATCAGGATGGGGACCCACATGCCTGACCGGTCGCCGATGTACAGGCTCGCACCCCAGCCGATAGCCGGCAGCACGAGCGCCCAACGCGGAACAATGTCCGCAATCGTGCGCGGTGCTAACCGCGCGATGCGCTTTCCACTGCGCGCGCGCACCCGCAGCAGCTGCGCAGCCTGTGAAATGACGAGCAATGCAAAGTATCCTGCAAAGAGCAGCGGCATCGATACGAGCCGGAAAAACGCACCGGCGCACAACGCGAGCATGAGCAGGGTAACGGCAACGCCGATCCCGTTATTCCGCCTTTCGCTTTGCCAACGCCGCGCGGTGGCAGCGGCGATGCGTGCGCGAACCGCGTCGTCGCACGGCATCACCATGCGTTCGAGCACAGCTCTCTCGGCGACCAATGGCGAGCGGCGGTTAAAGAAAAAGAATGCGACGCCCGCCGCAGCCAAGAAAATCGCTAGTCCGGGTTCAAATACGGTGAGCATGCCGCGATCACCGGGCTTTCTGCAGCCAACGCCGCACGCTAATCAACACGAACGCCACCAGGATGCCCACGGGCGCTGCCGTCACGATGAATGCCGTCGCACTCGAATGCATTGTACTGCTACACTAATACAAATGCCGCTTTTGTGTCAACCACTTAGAACAATCATTTTGTCGTCCCTCGACTACGCTTCGCTACGCTCGGGATGACAGGGGAGTGCTTCGCTACGCTCGGGATGACAGGGGGAGTGCTTCGCTACGCTCGGGATGACACGTGAAGGATAGGTTCGGCGTTCTCGACGGGATGCGCGGTATCGCCGTCTTATTGGTGCTGTGGTACCACCTCTGGGAGATTTCGTGGCAGCCCGCGCCCGCGTCATGGCTGCAGTGGATCCCGGAGACCGGCTTTATCGGCGTCCCGCTCTTCTTCTTTTTGAGCGGTTTCGTCATCACGTTTCCGTTCGTGCGCGCGCGGCTCGCCGGCGAACCGCAACCGACGTGGGGTCATTTTGCGTGGCGCCGCTTCATCAAGATCATGCCGTCGTACGTGCTCTCGATCATCATCGCGTATGCGATCGGCTACGCCGCCGTCAACCACGCCGGCGCGCCGGTCTGGAAAGAGGTTCTCACCCACCTGCTCTTCATTCACACATGGTGGTACGCGACCTACGGCTCGATCAACGGCGTGCTATGGACGCTCGCCGTCGAAGTCGAGTTCTATCTCGTCTTCCCGCTCGTGTGGTGGTGCTTCGCTCGCCGCCCCATCCTCACAACGGCGGGCATGATCCTCATTGCGATGCTCTGGCGCGTGCACGCGGCGCAGTGCTGCTTCCATTATGAGATGCCGCTCATGGTTGAAAATCTTCCCGGCTATCTCGATATCTTTGCCGCCGGAATGTTCTCGGCGTGGATCTTTGCGCGGTTCGGTCACCGGCTGCGTGCGCCGGGCGTGCGCTTGACGATGCCGCTGCTCGCAAGCGCCGGCGCAGTGCTCTTCGCCGGACTGATGATCTGGATGTTCGACCATCGCTACGCCGACGAATGGGAGGTCTCGCTGCAGATCTACGCGCGCCCGCTCTTCGGCCTTGCCTTTGCCGCGATCGCCGTGGGGATGCTCGCATCGCCGCCGCTTTGGCAGACGCTGCTCGCGAACGCTCCGCTGCGCTTTCTCGCGTTCATTTCCTATAATCTCTATCTCTATCACCAGATGGTCGCGCGCCTGATGGTCACGTACGATCTTCCGCCGCACGGCGCTACCCCGCACGCCGAGCCGGTCTGGATGCTCCACTACACGATCCTCGCATTCGTGATAACCATCGCGCAGGCCGCCGCCGTCACGTACTGGTTCGAGCGGCCGCTGCTGCGGTTGCCGCAGCCGCGTCTCAAGCTTTCCGCACTCGGGCACTCATCGTGACGTGCGCTCCGGAGAACGCGGCGAGAGTCTGATCGAAGTCGTCGTAGCGGTCGCGATCGTCGCGATCGTAACCGGCGCGCTCGGCGCCGCGGCGATCGCGGCCTTTCACCGTTTCGGTCCCGATATGATTCAGAGCGCGCTCGAGCAGAGCGTAACGCGCGAGATGCGGATTGCCGTCGACGTCATGAAATACCAGGGCGCGAGCCTGCCGCCGGCAAGCCTGGCGACGACCGTTCCGCTGCCGAGCGGCTCACCGCTGCCCGTCACCTACACCGTCACGAGCAACGCCACCGCCGACGGATCGGTGACCATCGTGCTCACCGCTATCGACGCGGATGATGCCGGCAAGAGCGCGACCCTCAGTCAGAGCATCGCCGCGCCGGCGCCGCTGCCCGGCGCACGCATTCCCGCCGCGGCGAGCGGCGCCGCGCCGCAGTAGTGCTGCTGCGCACTATGTTCGTGCTTGCGATGCTCGCCGTGCTCGGCGAGACGCTGGTTCACGGCGCCGCGTCGCTCGCGCGCGTCGCTTTACACCAGCGCGCGCTCGATGCCGCGCGCCTCGCGTTCGTAAGCGGGACGCGCGCCGCGCAATCTGCGCTCGCCCGGGGAGAGACACCCACACCGACGGCAACCTGCGCGTACGCGGATGCCGCCGGCTGCGAGATCGCGGTGCAGACCACCTTCGCGCTGCCGGCTGCCGCCGCGACGCCGGGCACGTGTCCCGGCACGCCGTGCGTCGTCGAGTTGCAAAGTAACAGCGCCGTCGATGAAGGCCGCGCGGCGTACGTGATCTCGACGACGGTCATGGCAGCAAACGGCGCGCCGCTCGCATCGCGCAGCGGCGTGGTTGCATTTCGCACCTTCGCGACTGCGCCGTACGCCGCGATCGTCGGCGGCGCCGACGGCACGCTCGGCGAGAACGCTCCCGGCGACGATGCCGGCAGCGCAAACACGCTGATCACGGTCGAATACGATCTGCGCGGCGGCGCGAGCGCCACGGCGGGAAACGTCTGGCAGCCGCTCGTGGAGAGTCCCGCCTCCGCCGCGCCGGCCTGGGACCGCTAAACGAAGCGCCGGATCGCTTCGGCAATGTCGTCGGGTGTCTCGACCGGCAGGTTGTGTCCGGCGTTGTGCAGCTCTACGAAAAGCGCGCCGTCGATCGCGTTCGTCACTTCGCGTTTGATACGTGAGGCCGGTGCGAGCGGATCGTTGCTGGCCGCAATCGCGAGCACCGGCACGGCGATGCGGGCGAGCCGATCGCTGAAATCGAACGTGCGCCCGCGATCGTACCACCCGATCCAATGCTCGTAGGATGCGACGAGCGCGTCATCGACGACGCGCTCCATGACATCCGCGGCCACTTCGCGCTGCATCACCGCGCGCGTAAAGCGTTCGATGCGCTCGCGCGAGCCGTACGTCTCGAGCGTTCGGGCGCGGTGCGCTGCAGCGGGCCGGGCCGCCGCGGCGCTTCCCGGTGCAACCAGGATGAGCCGCTCCAGGTTCGACGGACGTTCGGCAGCGATGAACTGTGCGAGCTTTCCTCCCATCGAATGTCCGGCCAGTGTGACGGGCGCGTCGATAGCGGCAAGCGCCGCGCGCAGATCGCCGGCGTAATCATCGAAGCCGTGGCCCTCGCGCGGGCGATCCGAGAGGCCGCATCCCCGAAAGTCCAGCAGATGCATCGTGACGCGTGACGGGTCAAGACGGGCCGCGACCTCGTACCACATGCGCCGCGACGAGATCCAGCCGTGCGCGAAGAGCACGTGACGAGGACCTTCCCCACGCTGCTCGCAACACAGCTGCACCGGACCGTTTTGAAGGAATGACATGAACCCGCGCTTTCGCCCGTTCGTCTACGTAGCACTGCTCTACGTCGTCACCGCATGGGCGCTCAATATGATCGTCGCCAAGCAGGCCATCGAGCAGATGAACCCGCTCGCCTTCACCTTCTTGCGCTTCCTCGTAATGACGCCGCTCTCGTTTCTCTTGGTTTGGGCGAGCCGCAGCCGCCTGCATATCGAGCGGCGCGATATTCCTTCGCTGTTGCTCGTGGGCGCGTGCGGCTTCGGGATCTATCAGTATTTATGGGTGATGGGCCTTTCCTACACGTCGCCCTATGCAACATCTCTTCTCGGCGCGACCTCCCCGATCTTTACGCTCGCGCTGGTGGCAATCGCCGGGCACGAGCACGTACGCAAGCTGCGTTTTCTCGGCGCGGCGATCGCGCTGCTCGGCGTCGCGATTTTCGAAGGTTTTTTCTCGGGCAATGCTTCGATTCGCGTGGGTGACACGCTGGTGCTCTGCTCCGCGATCGTCTTTGCAGGCTACAACGTCGCCGGGGCGCGCTTGCTCGAGCGTTACTCGACGCTCGAGCTGCTCGCGATCACCATGACGATCGGCACGATCATGCTCGTGCCGGGCGGACTACCGCCGCTGCTGCACGTCAATTTCGCCGCCTACGGCTGGGATTTTTGGTGGCGTTACGCCTATGCTACGCTCTTTCCGATTTTGCTGACCTATCCGGTCTGGGTGTGGGGACTGCGTGAGGTCGGCGCTGGAAAGGGATCGATCGTTCAGTTTCTCATGCCCGTCATCACCGGCATTCTCTGCGTTCCGATCCTGCACAGCGCGTTCGCGTCGTACGAACTCGTTGGCGCCGCTATCTGCCTGGGTGGTATGCTCTTCGCGTTTACGCTCGGGCGTTCGCGCTTACCCCAAGCCGTCCCCGAATTCGAGTAAGAGCGGCTCGCGCGCACCGCGATCGCGGAAGGCGATGGGCACGGCCCGCGCACCCTCGATCGACCGGCTCGGTTGACTCTGCGCGTGCACGTGCAGAAGCGCGTGCGGACTCGTGCCCGAATTCCCGCAACGGCCGATCTCGTCGCCCGCGCGTACCGTGCCGCCGACGCGTACCGTTACCGACCCTTGGCGAAGATGCGAGAGGATGACGTAGCCGCGCGATGTTTCGATGGAAACGTAGTTGCCGAAGGGGCGCTTGCGATTGCGGCTGTGCGCCTGCGGTGCCGCATCGGCTTGACGGCTCTCGACATGCACGATCATGCCGTCGCACGGCGCGAGAATGGGCTCGTCGAACGACGGGCCGTTTTCGCGCACGAAATCGTAGGCGAAGTATTCCTCGCCCATTCGCTGGTAGCGGTTGTGCCGCGGATCGGGTCCGCCTTGTTCCACGCGCCAGCGATCGGTGAAAGGCGGCACGAGAACGATCGGAGCGGCCGACGCTGCATACAGCCAGCGCTTCGACGCAGAGGCGGTGTTGAATCGATCCCAAAGCACGCGTCCGAGGATCGCGGCGACGCACGCCGCGAATCCGATGATGCCGACATTGCGGTCCCACAGCGTCGCGAACCCGAATGCCGCTGCCGCGAGGACGAGCATCGTAAGGAGATTTGGCGCTCGCACGATGCATACAAGGGTCGGCCCAGCATCCGCGTAAATCCTGCCCCGATGATCGGGATCGCGATCGCGCTCGCCGCCTTTTTCGCGCACTGGGGAACGGCGTGGCGCTACGGGTACTTTCGCGACGAGCTCTATTTCATCGCCTGCGGCCGCCACTTCGGATGGGGATACGTCGATCAGCCGCCGCTGGTTGCGCTCATCGCGTGGCTCGCGCAGCCGGCGCACGATGCGCTGCTCGCCTTGCGTCTGCTGCCGTGCCTGGCTGCCGCGCTCACCGCGTTCGTCGCCGTACGCATCGCGCGCGAACTGGGCGGCGGCGCCTTCGCACAGTGGCTCGCGGGCGCTGCGGTCGCGCTCACGCCGGCATATCTCTTGCTCGGCAACGTGCTCACGACGACCTCGTTCGAGCCGCTCTCGTGGACGCTCGTCGTATGGTGCTGCATGGCGCTTGTCAACCCGAGCGCAGCGCAGCATAGTCGAGGGACCGGCACGACATGGCTTGCGCTCGCGGCGGCCGCGACGTTCGGACTGTACGGGAAGTACTCGATGGCGCTGCTGCTCGCTGCGCTGCTCATCGGTTTGCTCGCGACACGCGAACGCCGCGTGCTCGCGAGTCCCTGGCTCGCGATCTGCGCCGCAATCGTCGCGCTGGCGATGCTGCCGAATCTGTGGTGGCAGGCCGCGCACGGCTGGCCGTTCCTCGAGGTTCTGCGCGGCGATGCCGCGCATCGGCACGCGTTCAACAACGGCTGGATGCTCGAATCGCAGAATCTGCTCGGCAACGCCTGGGCCTTTGCCGGCGAGCAATTTCTCTATACGAATCCGCTCGCGGCGCCGGTTTGGATCGCCGGGCTCATTGCACCCTTTACGCTGCAGCGCTTGCGCGATCTGCGCTTCATTCCGGTCGCGTATGCGGTGCTCTTCATCGCAGCCGCGGCGCTCGAAGCCAAAGGGTACTACGTCATCGGCGTCTACGCAGTGCTGCTGGTGATCGGCGCCGTCGCGCTCGAGCGCGCCGCATCATGGATTCGCGTTCCGCTCTTCGGCGCGCTCGTGCTTTGCGCGCTCGTGACCTTGCCGCTCTCGATTCCCGTTTTGCCGGTCGAGAGCTTCATCGCGTATTCGCAAGGGCTCGGGCTCACCGGCCGCGGCACCGGTGCGCACCTCATTCAACCCGTCTACGCCGAAGAGTTTGGGTGGGATCGTCTTGCGCGCGACGTCGCGTCGGTCTACGATGCTCTACCCAACCGCGAAGCGGTCGCCATCTATGCCGACACCTACGCCGATGCGGGCGCGATCGACTTCTTCGGCGGCGCGTACGGCTTGCCGCGCGCGATCGGCAGCCAGAACACCTATTGGCTTTGGGGCACGCGCGGGTACGACGGCAAGCGTATCATCGCCATCGGCGCCTCACGCATCGATCTCTTGCAGCGCTACTACCGCTCGTGCAAACTCGTGCGGACCTCCGACGAGCCGCTCAAGTGGGTGGTCGAAGGCCCCTCGCCGATATTTCTGTGCAGCGGTCCCGTCATGCCGCTCGACCAAATCTGGCCGCACCTGCGCTGGTACGGGGCGTAGCAGCAGGCCCTACGCCTCTTGGTCGCCGGGCACGACCAGCGCGACGCCGTTTTTCTCGCCGCAGATGAGCTCGAGGCTCGCCTGCGCGACCTCGCCGACGGTCGCAATGCGTCCCTGCGGATTCATCAACGCGAGCGTCGACCGGGCCGAGTCCGCGCTCGCACCGGTATGCTTCACAATCTTTTCTATTGCCTGGTGCATCATGTCGGTCTCGGTGTAGCCCGGGCAAATCGCGTTCGCGGTGATGCCGGTGCTCGCGAACTCGGCCGCGATCGCGCGCGTAAAGCCGATAACGCCGTGCTTGCTCGCGCAATATGCCGAAATGTAGGGCGCTCCGTAGAGGCCCGCGATGCTCGCAACGTTGAGGATTCGTCCCCATTTCGCAATGAGCATGTCTTGTGCGGCCTCGCGGCTGCACAAGAACGTACCGGTGAGATTGGTCGCGAGGATACGCTCGAAGAGCGCAAGCGAGGTGCGCGTGAGCGGCGACGAGTCGGAGATGCCCGAGTTATTCACGAGGATCTCGATAGGGCCGTTGGCCTTGCGGCAAACCGCAAACGCGTCGCGCACTTGCTCTTCGTCACTGACGTCGGCCTCGGCGGTCGTGAATTCCGCGGCCGCGGCGGCAGGTTGACGGCTGACGACCGAGACGCGCGCTCCGTGTTCGGCGAGAAGGCGCGCGATGGCCGCGCCAATGCCGCGTGCGCCGCCCGTAACGAGCGCGTGTTTGCCGGATAGAATCGCGTTGTACTCGTTCATGCCGGGGAACACCGGTCGACCGCGCTGTACATATCCATGGGCGATACGACAACGCGGTTGCGCAACGAAATCCTGCGCAAACGGAACGGGAAGAACATCGGCGGGGCCGGAGTCCCCGCTCCGAGCCGCTCGATCCGCTCGACATAGGCTCTATCGCGCAGAGCGCCGCCTTCGTGACACCCGCTTTCCAGGAAAGGACTCGCTCGCCTCATAAAGGCTTCATAGATGCAGCAACGGCTCCGCTTCCTGCTTGCAGTGATACCGTTCGGCGCGCTCTCCGTTGCGGTGCCGTTCGTGAACCACGTCGAGCCTCGCATCCTGGGTCTGCCCTTTCTCCTGGTTTGGATCGCCGCGTGGGTCTTCGCGACGCCGGTCTGCCTCTGGTTCCTCGGCCGCATCGAGGGTCACTGGTGAACGCGCCGCTCGCGCTCGGGATCGTCGCAGCGATCGTCATCGGCACGGTGGTTTTTGCGCTCTTCAGCGTGCGCCGGTTCACCATGTCGCCACAGGAATACATCGTGGGCGGGCGCGGCTTCGGTGCGGTGTTCTTGTGGGTGCTCTTGGCGGGAGAGATCTACACGAGCTTCACGTTTCTCGGCGCCGCCGGATGGACGTATTCCTACGGCGCACCGGCCTTTTACATCATGGCCTACGGCACGTGCGGCTACATCTTCTATTATTTCCTATTTCCGTGGATCTGGCGGATGGGGAAAGAGCACGGCTTGCTCACGCAGCCCGATCTCTTCCACGTGCGTTACGGCAGCCGTACGCTCACGACCCTGGTAGCGATCGTCGGCGTCCTTGCGCTCATCCCGTACATCACGCTCCAGCTCTCCGCGCTGCAGATTTTCCTGACCGTCTCGGGCGGCGGCGCCATCGACCCGGTGCTCGGCGCGGTCGTCGCGTTCTTGCTGATCATCGCATTCGTTTTCGTCACCGGTTTGCGCGGGACTGCGTGGGCGAGCATCGTCAAAGACGCGCTGGTCATCGGTGCGCTCCTATTCGTCGGCCTCGCGATTCCGCTGCAGTTCTTCGGCTCGCCCGCGACGCTCTTCGATCAAGTGCTGCGCGCGCATCCCGATCACTTGACGCTGGGCGGATTGACCGACTCCAAAGGCGCGCTTTGGTACGTCTCGACGGTCCTCTTGACCGGGCTCGGCTTCTTTGCGGGGCCGCAGTCGACCAACGCCATCTTCAGCGCAAAAGACGCGAACGTGCTGCGCCGCAACGCGATGTTCTTGCCGCTCTACCAAGTCGTGATGCTGCTGATCTTCTTCGCGGGCTTCTCCGCGCTGCTTATCGTGCCGGGCTTGCAAGGGCCCGCCGCCGACCAATCGTTTCTCGCCGTGCTGACCCGCTATTATCCCGCTTGGGTACTCGGCTTTGTCACCGGAACGGGCGCGCTCTGCGCGCTCGTGCCCTCAACCGCGCTGTTGCTCAGCTCGGCGAGCGTCGTCGCGAAAAATATCGCGGGCGACATCTTCGGTATCGGGCTCGACGAAGAAGGCCGGCTGCGCACGACGCGGATCATGGTCGTCGCACTCGGGCTCTTGGCGCTCGTCTTTTGGCTCGCCTATCGCACGCAGCTCGTCAACCTGCTGCTGCTCACCTATAACGGCATCTCGCAGTTCGTGCCCGCCTTCTTCTTCGGCTGCTACTGGAAGCGCGTGACGACGCCCGCCATTATCGCCGGCATCCTCGTCGGTATCGCCATCGCGGTCACGCTCGCGGCCGAGAAGATCGCGCCCTTCGGATTGAATCCCGGATTCATCGGTCTGGCGGCCAATACGCTCGTCGTCGTGGTCGTCTCTGCGCTCGCGCCGGCGGGCTCGCGGGAGGCGCTACCGGCTAGCGATAGCTAGGTCTGGACTGGAAACAGTCTCTACAATAGACCGGCTTGTCGCCGCGAGGATTGAACGGCACCTCCGCAACGGCACCGCAATTGCTGCAGGTTGCCTGGAACATTTCACGCGGACGCGCGGCGCGCTCGCCGCCTCCCGCGCTACCGCCGTTTTGCGATCGCATGGCTTTGCGTGCGGAACGGCAATCGGGACAACGGTTCGGTTTATTCTGGAATCCTTTTTGCTCGTAAAAGCGCTGCTCCCCGGCGCTGAAGACGAACTGGCGGCCACAGTCCACGCAGTTCAACATTTCGTCGACGTACACGAACGAGTAACTCCTTTTGGTGGTCAGGCTCCGAGAACGGTATCGAAGGTCTCTTCGAAAAAGTACAGCGGCCCTATCAGCAGGTAGACGAGATTCTCCAAGAATTTCGGTTTGGTTCCCTCGAACCGGTGACCGACCAATTGGAAGACCCATCCGATGACGAACGCTGCAAGCGAGATCTGCCACGGCAAACGGATCGCAATCACATAGATGATCGCGAAGAGGACCGTGGAGATCAATGCGCCGCGAAGGTCGATGACGGCATAGTACACGAGCGTCGCGACCGCGAGCACGATCGCGAGATCGATCGGCCCCAGCGCGACGAGGTGGCCGAGCCCCATCAGTCCCAAGATGATCAGCGGAATGCCAACCGCGTGACAAGCGCGGTTTCGGCGGTCGGCGTGATACGCGGCGTACTCGGTGAAGAGTTCGGTCTTGGTCATGGACAGCGCGCCCCTCTAGCGCGTGCGGCGTTCTGCGACCCCTGCGACCTTGGTCCCTGCCGACCGGGGATGTGGATCCGTCCGCAGAAGCCCACCGAAATGGCAGCGACGATTACCGTTCCGCAGCGGCTTGCCGACGACGTGGTCTTGATACGCCGCGATTTGCACATGCATCCCGAGCTCGGCTATCGCGAGCACCGCACCGCCGGCATCATCGCGGATCGGCTGCGTTTGCTCGGCTATGAGGTGCACGAGGGCATCGGTACGACCGGCGTCGTCGGCATACTCAAAGGCACCCGCCCGGGGCGGACGATCATGCTGCGCGCCGACATGGATGCGCTGCCGATTCTCGAGGAGCGCGATCACGCGTATCGCTCGCAGAGCGACGGTACGATGCACGCCTGCGGTCACGACGGCCACGTCGCGATTCTGCTTGGCGCCGCTTCGCTCATCGCCGATCGGCGCGAGGATATCGCCGGCACCGTCGTGCTGCTCTTCCAGCCGGCCGAAGAGGGCCTTGCCGGCGCAAAGGCGATGATCGACGACGGTGTGATCGAACGCTTCGGCATCGAGCGCGCCTACGGTCTACATCTTTCCACCAAATATCCGACTGGAGTCCTCGGTTTTCGGGAAGGCCCGATGTACGCCTCGAGCGATTCGATCGAGATCGAAATCGCCGGCAAAGGCGGGCACGGATCGGCGCCGCAAGATGCGGTGGATCCGATCTTCACCGCGGCAAGCTTCGTGACCAGCGTGCAGCAGGTCGTCTCGCGGATGGTCGATCCGCTGGAGCCGGCGGTCGTCACGATCGGTGCGATTCACGGCGGCACCACGCACAACGTCATTCCGCGAACCTGCTCGATGCTCGGCACGGTGCGCGCTTTCGACGACGAGGTGCGCGGCGCAATGCCGGAGCGCATCGAGCGCGTGCTGCGCGCGTGCTGCGACGCGTCGGGCGCCACCTACGCGTACGACTACATTTGGCGCTATCCCGTGACCGCCAACGACGCGGAGCAAACCCGTTA
>Ga0335072_10001094_pt1 | contig 45924 bp, 45 predicted proteins | sample Lox_Sample_21_FD_206725 | JGI IMG/M metagenome (GOLD analysis project Ga0335072, IMG submission 206725) | Soil microbial communities from Loxahatchee National Wildlife Refuge, Florida, United States - Lox_Sample_2.1 | ecosystem: Environmental > Terrestrial > Soil > Wetlands | place: USA... | reverse complement strand
CCGCATTTGCTGGCACTGGCGGGCGCCACGGACTCCCGCCAGCACCGTTCGCCTGCCGCCTGACCGCTGGCTATCCGGCACGTTTTAGGCCTGGCCGGGCGCGGGGACATTACGCGTGTGATGGAGCTAGTGCCGCGGCTGCGCCGCGTCCTGCGAGACGACCTGGACCGGGGTCAGCGCGCGGCGCTGGCAAGCTGGGTGTCATTCACGACGACGTTCGCCGCGGTCCGTGTCATCACCTACAGCATCCGCGCCGGCAAGGGCCCGTTCCGGAACCTGAGCGCGGGGGGCGAGCACCTTCACCACTACCTGTGGGGCATCGCCATGCTGGCAGGGGTCGGCGCGGTAGCCGTTCACGGCGAGGAGCGGTACCGGTCCCATCCGGCTCTCGCGATGAGCTACGGCAGCGGGCTGGCCCTGATCGTTGACGAGTTCGCGCTGCTGCTTGACCTGAAGGATGTGTACTGGGCCAAGCAGGGCAGGCTGTCGGTGGATGTCGGCATCGGCGGCATCGCGGCGACCGGCAGCTACTTTGCCATACTCCCGGTAGTGCGCGGCATGCATGAGCGCCGCGCGGCCGAGCAGGCCAAGCGGGATGGGGAGGCTGCCTAGCTACTCGCCGACCTCGCCGCCGGCTAGCTCACTGATCACGTCAAGCTGTCCGACGTGCCGCGCGTACTCCTGTAGCAAGTGAAACAAGACCCGTGGGAACGTGGTCGTCATGCGTCTAGTCTTGCGCGCCTGTCCCAGGCGGTTTCCGCGCGCCGTCCGGCTTGCGCTGGTTGGAGACAGGCTGCGGCTTCATACTGGCGGGCATGGCCCGCGCGCTGGCGGCGACGCCCGAGGAACTCTGGTCCGGACTGGATGGTCCCTGGCAGGAGGCATTCCGCCAGGGGTGGGAGGCGTTCCGGACCGGTAACGTCCCGGTCGGCGCGTGCGCGTCCACGCCGGATGGTGTCATCGTGCACGCGTCGCGCAACCGCGTGGCCGACAGCGAGGGGCCCCGCGGCGAGGTGTTCGGCTCGTCACTGGCCCATGCCGAGGCCAACGTGCTGGCCAGGCTCCCGTACCGGCAGACGAGCCGCCTGATGCTGACTACCACCCTCGAACCGTGCATCCAGTGCTCGGCGGCGATCCGGCTCGGACCGATTGCTGCCGTCCGGTACGCGGGTGCCGACCCGCTCTGGACCGGATGTCACGACTTCAGTCCGCTGTCGCCGCGCGAAGCCGCCCGGCCAGCCAAGGTCGCGCTGACCGGCCCGCGTGCCGACGAGATCGGCATCTTCGCCACCCTCATGTCCCGCCTCGGGCCGGGCCTGGTCAGGGGCCCGGCTGCCGAGTGGCTGAGAGCGTCGGGCGAGGGCGCCCTCCTCGACCTCGCCCTGCAGTTGCAGGAAAGCGGGGAAGCGCAGCAGCTGGCGGGCTTTGACGTAGCTGAGGCGTTCTGCTGCCTGTGGCCGCGTTTGCGGTCGCTGCGGGGCGCGATGCAGGTCGCCTGGGCATAGCAACCGCAAGCACAGCAGCCCCCAGTGCCTCTGCGCGCGACTGCGGGTCGCTCGTGTCAGCGTGCGCGGACAACAACCCGACTTCAGCCAGCTGGCCAATCCGGCAATTCCAGCTGCGGCCGGCCCGTGCCAGGCACTGAATACCTCTACGGAGCAGGCTGCTCGTCGGGCAGCGACTGCCTGCTCGCAGGGGCCAGCCAGGTCGGCGCCACCGGCTACAGCCACGACGTGGTACTGGCTGACCACGACGGTCAGCTAGGCGCCGTCCGCAGTGTCCCCGGCAGACGGCCAGCCGGGCGGGCGGGCCATTCGGCTCCGCCCGCCCAGCCCCGGGGCCTTGGCCTTGCGGCGCCCTGCTGACCTGCGGCGCGTAAACCGGGACGTAACGGCCGTACATGCAACAGGTTTGAGCGGGTAAGCTTCCTCGCTGGGTATGAGCTGGCGAAATGATGTCGAGAATCGCGACCCGGAATCGCAGCTGGGATTCCGCACGAGAGCTCGTTCCCGCACAAGCCTGAGGCGTGTGCTTCGCAGCCGGTGGACAGCGCGGCTGCTGGCTGCCGTCGCCGTGCTCCTGGCAGCACTCGTGGCCGGGGGCGCGGCCCTGGAAGTCACGCCGATGCAGACCGTGACCGTCGCCGGGCAGGTCATCAAGGTAGGCGCTGCCCCCCGACTGGCATTCTCCGGGCCCGGCGAAGTTGACCTGTTCGGCCAGGGCCTACCGACGGCAATTTCGATTCCCGGTCCGATCCGGCCCGAGCTGCAGCTCAGCCAGATCACGCTTAATAGCGAGCTCGCCGACTTCGTCCGGGGGCGCAGCCCGAGCCATGCCGGTCTGACGTTGCGGACGCAACTGGTGGCCGGCTGGGAGCGCTACTTCGCCTGGGAGACCGCGGCCGCCGTGGCAGCCGCGCTGATCCTGGCCGGTGCCGTCGCGGGCTGGCGAAGGCTCCCGCTGAAGGCGACCGGGCTGTTGCTGGTCGTCGCCCTGATCGTCACCGTGGCGCTGAACCTCGGCGCCGTCGCGCTCACGGCCAACGGCGCCCGCGCAGCGCTCCGGCACGTCAGCTCGCTGACTCAGCTCGTCGGCACGCAGGCAGTCAGCGTGCCGCATGCCCGCCCGAGCCGGCGCCAGCTACCCGGCATCGAGGAAGTGGTGATGGGGGACTCGACCGCTGCAGGGGCAGGTCTTCCATCGTTCGCGCATGCCTCGCTAGCTGACAAGGCGTGCGGTCGTAGCTCGCAGGCCTACGCCGTCGACCTCGCGAGGGTTAACGGGTGGAAGGCGCTGAATCTGGCGTGTGACAGCGCGACGATCGCGCACGGCCTGCTAGGCAAGCAGCAGCAGGGCACTCAGCGGATTCCGCCGCAGATCGACTCGCTGGATCGGGTCAAGAACCCCGCCGTTGTCATCGTCAGCGTCGGCGCCGACGACCTCCAGTGGTCGGCCATCCTCGAGTACTGCGCTGCCACCACGCAGTGCGACAGCCGCGCATCGAATGCCTACTTTCAGCAGAAGCTGGCTCAGTTCAGTACTGCGTACCTGCAACTGCTGATCCAGCTAGGCAGCCTGCCCGGTCACCCGCGTGTCATCATCAACCGGTACTACGACCCGTTCGGCAACGACCTCAGCTGTATCACTCAGCGCGGGCTCACGCTGGCGAAGGTCAGCACGGTCCAGACCTGGCTAGTGGCGCTCAACCGGGTCCTGGCCAAAGGCGCGGCGCAGTTCGGATTCGCCTCGCCGCAGCCCAGCTTCGCTGGCCATACCCTGTGCTCGCCGGTGCCGTATGTTCAGGGGCTGGGCGGCGCTGCGCCGTTCCATCCCACCGCGCTTGGCCAGCTCGCGATCGCGCTCTCCGACGAGGCTGCCCTCGCGAGCCCGGTACCGCAGCGGCCGACGCCGTCGACCAGCCCGTCGGCTGGCGCTTCGGCGCTGAGTTCTCCGTAGCTAGACCGAGCCAGTCAGGCGGCATCGACAGGGCCGGTCGGCGGGATGTTCCAGGAACTGATGACCGGCTCGGCGTGCTCGGCGCCGAGCGTGCTGAACGTGCCGGTATCCAGGCGGAAGAGGCGGCCCGCTGCGGGCTCCAGCCCGAGCCAGCGGGCTGTCAGTACCCGGAGCAGGTGCCCGTGCGCCACCAGCGCTATGTCGCCGTGGTGCAGCAGCGGCCGGACCCTGCCGAGCACCGCGTCGGCTCGGGCGCCGACCTGCCCGACGGTCTCGCCCGGATGGTGAGCATCGCCCGGAATGATCCCGTCACGCCACAGGTACCAGGACGGGCGCTGCTTCCTGATCCTGGCCGTGGTCAGCCCCTCGTAGCCGCCGTAATCCCACTCCCAGAGGTCGTCGTCCACTTTCACCCCGGTGAGCCCGGCCAGCTCCGCGGTCTGCCGTGCTCTGCTGGCTGGGCTGACGAATGCTGCGGTGATGTGGCGCCCGGCCAGCGCTGGACGGAGCGCTACCGCAGCCGCGCGGCCAGCCTCGGTCAGCGGCACGTCCGTCCGGCCGGTGTGCTTGCCTGACCGGCTCCACTCGGTCTCGCCGTGCCTGATCAAGATCAGCTCACCCATGGGCAGCATCATGTCACTGCCTTAGCGACGGCTTGCCCGCGCTGCGGCCGGTGCCTGGCTCAACGTCAGCTGTGAGAAACCCCCGCTGGTAGTAAATAACGGGTTGATTACGGAGTGCGCGGTGCTCCCGCCGGGTTACAGTTGCCGGACTTAGCCGCCGCGCGCTCCCTGCCCTCGGCCCCTCGGTGGCTGCATCCCGTGACAGCACCTAAGCCAGAGGGCGACCATGCGCCGGCTCCCTAGCCACTCTCGTCCTGCCGACGCAGGAATCCATCGACGGCCCGTCGTGGAACGCGTCGCCTGCTGGAGCGCCAGGCACCGCAAGACCGCGGTGGGTGCCTGGCTGGCGTTCATGGCCGTGGCATTCATCGTCGGCCAGTTCGCGACCGGGAACGGCGTCCAGCAATACGACCCCGGCCAGGCCGGACGCGGTGAGCAGGTGCTGACCAACCTCGGCGTGGTGACGCCGCCTGCTGAGAGCGTGCTGATCGAGGCCCGGACTGACGAGGGGCACCTAGCCGCGGCCGCGACCACCAGCGTTCGACGTGCGGCGGCTGAGGTAAAGGCGGTGACTCTGCAGGTCGAGGCCGCCCTGGCTGCGCTGCCGCAGGCCGCTGCCAATGTCCGCGCGCCCTTCCGGCCGGGAGCGCGCGGGCTGCTGGCAGACCACGGCATGGCCGCGCTCGTGACCTTCAGCGTCGCGGGGCCGAACGCGGACGCTGACACGACCGTGCAAACCGACCTGGCGGTCGTGCACAGGATCCAGGAGTCCCATCCCGGCCTGCTGGTCAGGGAGGCAGGCGACGCGAGCACCAGCCGGGTCGCCAGCGCCTTGCTCGGCCAGGACTTCCGGCAGTCCGAGTGGACGTCGATCCCGCTCACGCTTGTGCTGCTGGTTGCCGTGTTCGGCGCGCTGATCGCCGCGGGCATCCCGGTCCTGCTTGCGGCCACTGCCGTGGTCACCGCAGTCTCGCTGCTCGGCATCGCCGGCGAGTGGCTGCCGGTCGGCTCCGGTACCTCCGAGCTCGTGCTGGTCATCGGGATGGCGGTCGGAGTCGATTACTCGCTGTTCTACTTGCGGCGGGAACGCGAGGAGCGGATGAACGGCCATGACAACCTCGCCGTTGTCGGAATCGCGGCCGCGACGTCCGGTCGTGCCATCCTGGTGTCCGGCCTGACAGTCATGGTCTCGCTTGCCGGGCTGTTCTTGACCGGCATCGACATCTTCACCGGCATCGCGTTCGGCACCATGATGGTGGTGGGCGTGGCCGTGCTCGGCTCGCTGTTCTTCTTGCCGGCCTTGCTGTCCTGGCTGGGGCCGTGGGCGGATCGCGCTCAGCTGCCCTACCTGGGCCGGCGCCTGACGCATCCGCGGCCGTCGAAGTTGTGGGCCGGCCTGGCCGGGCGCGTCGTGCGCAAGCCGTTGTTGCTCGGCGGAATCGCTGCCGCCGCACTGCTGGCGCTGAGCGCGCCGGCACTTGGCATGCGGATCGGGAACCCGGCGATCGATCTGCCTGACAACCTCGGCGTGGTCAAAGTGCTCGCCGAGATCCAGCACGAGTTCCCTGGCAAGCCCGCGCCGGCTGACGTGGTGGTCAGCGGATCGGGTCTGGAAAGCCGGGCCATGCAAGCGCAGATCGCGGCGCTACAGGCGGACGCGCGGTCCGGCGGTGCCATCCATGGTCCGGTCAGGGCGATCGCCGTCGCGCATGGTAAGGCGCTGGTGATCGAGGTGCCGCTGGCGGGCGATGGCACTAGCAGACAGTCCGACGCGGCGTTGCTGACGCTGGAGAACACAATCCTTCCCGCGACCATCGGCAAGGTGCCGGGTGCGAGCTTTGCCGTTACCGGCAATACCGCCGCCAGCTACGACCTGCGATCCACGCTGGACTCGCGCACGCCGCTCGTGTTCGCCGTCGTGGCTCTGCTGGCCTTCGTGCTGCTGATGTGCGCGTTCAGGAGCGTGACCATCCCGGTCGTCTCGATCGTGCTGAACCTGCTGTCCGTGGGCGGCGCGTACGGGCTGGTGACGCTCATCTTCCAGGACGGGCACCTGCAAGGGCTGCTTGGCTTCACCTCTTTCGGCGCGCTGGTTCCGTGGGTGCCGCTCTTCACGTTCGTAATGCTGTTCGGGCTGAGCATGGACTACCACGTCTTCATCCTGAGCCGGATCAGGGAGGCGTGGACCGGCGGCGCTAGCACTCGCGACTCGATTGTCGACGGAGTCGGCAAGAGCGCGGGCGTGGTGACCAGCGCGGCGATCATCATGGTCGCGGTGTTCTCGATCTTCGCGACGCTGTCCATGATCGACGTAAAGATGCTGGGCGTCGGCCTGGCGGCCGCAGTGCTGCTCGACGCCACCATTGTGCGGGGCATCGTGCTGCCTGCCGCGCTCGCGCTGCTGGGCGAGCGTGCCTGGTACCTGCCGTCCTGGCTGGGCTGGCTGCCGGGACGGGGCCTGGCCTCTGAGCGCGCGCCTGTTACTGCGGCCGGCCGGCCGGCCGCGGTGGCGCCCGCGGGCGTTCCCGGCCTGACGCCCGGACGGCGGGTTATGGCACCTATTCCTTAACCGCTCGAGTTCCTTAAGGGCTCGAACCACGCCGGTAGAGGTCGGTGAGCAGTGCAATCGCGCCGTGCGTGAGGGGGTGCGGGTCGTGGCGCCGCCAGATCATCCGCACCGTGATGTGCGGCGCGTCGCGCAACGGCCTGAATACGATTCCGTCGCGGCGGTACTGGTTCGTGGTGCCTTCCGCGGTGATCCCGATTCCGCCGCCGGCCGCGATGATCGTGAGCCAGTCGTCGATGTCGCCGGTTTCCCTGATGTGCGGTCCGGCGTCCGGTGGCCACAGGCCCGGCGTGGTAGTCCCGGTCCGCCGGTCGACGAGCAGCGTCCGTTGCGGTACTTCGTCCAGCCTGATGAATCGCCTGCGGGCCCAGGGATCGTCGGCCGCGATCGCGCAATAGCGCCGCTCGTGGCCCACGATTGCGCTGGCGAAGCGGGTGCTGTCGGCCTCGGTGCGCAGAACGGCGATATCGCAGGATCCCTCGGCCAAGCCGCCGGTTGCCGAGTTCGTGCGGATCAGCTCGAGTTCGACATCCGGGTAGCGGTCCGCCCAGCGGCGCTGGAACTCGCGGGTGTGCTGGCCCATGGCGGCCCACGGATGTCCGATGCGGAGCCTCGTGTGGCCGGTGGTCGCCGCAGCGACCAGATTGTCTGCCGCCGTGAGTACCTGACGGGCCAGAGCCAGCACTTGCACCCCTGCCGTGGTCGGGGTGATGCTCCGGCTGGTGCGGTGCAGCAGCAGGACCCCGAGGACCCGCTCCAAGGCGATGAGATTGCGCGAGACCGCTGCCTGCGAGATGCCGAGGTCGATAGCGGCGTCGGTGAAGGTTCCCGCGTCCACGATCGCGACCAGGCAGCGCAAGTGCCGAAGTTCGAGATCCATAAGTAGATCGTATAGATACTTCCGTGCATGCATTTTGGGCATGCACGGCCACGGCCCATGATCTGCTCATGACTAGCGTTCTGAGCGGGCGGCGCCCTCGCGCCGCAGCCGTTCTTGGCAATACCGGCCCGGCCGGTGCCGTCCGGTGGTCAGGCCGGCTCTCCGGTACCGCGCTGATGACCGGCAGCGCCGCGTCCAACCAGATCGGCGCGGCCACTGCCGCGCTCGCCTTCCCGGCGCTCGGCCCGGCTGGCGTGGTCGCGGTGCGCCAGTGGGTGGCCGGGGCGGTCCTGCTGGCTACCGTCCGGCCTAAGTTCGCCTCGTTCACCCGCCAGCAGTGGCAGCCGGTGCTGGCCCTTGCGGCCATCTTCGCTGTCATGAACATCTCGCTGTACAAGGCCATCGACGAGATCGGGCTCGGGCTGGCGGTGACGCTGGAGTTCCTCGGCCCGCTGTCGGTCGCGCTGCTTGCCTCGCGCCGGGTGAAGGACCTTGCCTGCGCCCCGATCGCTGCTGCCGCCGTCGTGGTCCTGGCCAGGCCGCAGGCCAGCACTGACTACGCCGGCATCGGCCTGGCACTGCTTGCTGCCGTCTGCTGGGCCTGCTACATCCTGGTCAACCGCGTCGTCGGCGCCCGCCTGCCGAGGTCGGAGGGTCCCGCGGCCGCGGCCTGCCTGTCGGCGCTGCTCTACGTTCCGGTCGGTATCTGGGTACTGGCCAGCCATCAGGTAACGGCAGCTGCTGTCGGCCGCGCCGCCTCCGCGGGCGTCTTGTGCTCCGCGGTCCCGATGACTGCCGACCTGCTGGCCCTGCGGCGAGTTCCGGCCAGGGTGTTCGGCGTTTTCATGAGCGTGAACCCGGTATTCGCGGCGCTGACCGGCCTCATCATTCTCGGTCAGCCGCTGCAAGTCGCCGACTGGCTGGCCATCGCCGCGATCGGCGCGGCCAACGCGGTCAGCGCCAGCAGCTCCGGCAGCTCCGGCAGCTCCGGCGGCTCGAGCAGCTCCGGCAGCTCGAGCAGCTCCGGCAGCGTCAGGGCAGGGTCAGGATCTCGTACCCGTCCCCGGTGACCACGAGCGTGTGCTCGAACTGTGCGGTGCGCTTGCGGTCGGCGGTCAGCACGGTCCAGCCATCCGGCCAGACGTCGTACTCCACGGTGCCGAGCGTGAGCATCGGTTCGATGGTGAACGTCATGCCCGGCTCCATGATCACTCCGACCGCCGGGTCGTCGAAGTGCGGCACTACCAGGCCGGAGTGGAACGTGGTGCCGATGCCGTGCCCGGTGAAGTCCCGCACGACGCCGTAGCCGAACCGCCGTGCATACGACTCGATAACCCGTCCGATGGCGTTGAGGGGGCGGCCGGGGGCCACGGCGCGGATGCCGCGCATCATGGCCTCCTTGGTGCGCTCCACCAGCAGTCGAGACTGCTCGTCGACGTCGCCAGCCAGGAAGGTGGCATTGGTGTCACCGTGCACGCCGCCGATGAATGCGGTGATGTCCACGTTGACGATGTCACCGTCGGCGATCACCGTGTCGTCGGGTATGCCGTGGCAAATGACCTCGTTCAGCGAGGTGCAGAGCGACTTGGGGAAGCCGCGGTAACCCAGGGTGCTCGGGTACGCGCCATGGTCGGTCAGGAACTCGTGGCCGATCCGGTCCAGCTCGTCAGTGGTCACGCCAGGTGCTACCTGCCGGCCGACCTCTGCCAGGGCGCGGGCGGCGATCCGTCCGGCGACCCGCATCCGCTCGATGGTCTCGGCGTCCTTGACGTCAGGCTCGCCAGCGCGGGGAGAGCGCCGGCCGACATACTCGGGGCGGGGGATGGCGGCGGGCACGCTTCGCTGTGGCGAAACCCGGCCGGGCTGGAGAATGGCAGACATGATCTGCAAGTCTAAGGGTCATGGACGATGACAAGAGCTGGTGGTTCTGCCTGAAACACCACGAAGTCGAGCAGGGACCGGGTTGCGCGGGCAAGGACCGGCTGGGTCCGTACCCGACCAGGGAAGCGGCGGAGCACTGGCAGGAGACAGTGCAGCGGCGGAACGAGGCATGGGAAGCCCAGGACCGGTGGCCGGGTGAGGCCGCAGACAGCTGATAGCTGCTGCTGGCCGGGCAAATCGGGCGAGCCGGCCTGGCGGTTGCCCCAGGCGAGGTCCCGGGGTGCGGCTGCTGCGCCGCGGGCCCTGCGATCTTGTAGTGTGAGGCCAGCGGCAGAAAGCGCGACAAGGGGGCGCACAGTGACCGTGGATGAGCCGGATCCCCAGCTCCCGCCGGCCGCTGAAGCACGGATGGCCGAAATCCGGCAGAGCGGCACCTGGTCGTCCGCGCTCAGCGCGGACGAGTTCGGTGCCATCAGGAGCACCGGGTTCGAGCCAGTCGGACAGGTGCTCGGCGCGGCCGTTTACAACGTCGGGTACACCGGAGGTTACGGCTGCCCGGCCTACGGGGCCGGTTACAGCTTCAGCCCGCTTGGTGGCTTGGGCGGCGGCCCGTACACCAGCGTGACCGCGACGTCGGGCAGCGGTTCGCTAGGTTCATACGCGCCGCTTGTGCGCACTATGTACCAGGCCCGGCGGCAGGCAATCGGCAGGATGACCGCGGAGTGCAAGGAACTAGGCGGTCACGGCGTCGTCGGCGTCAAGCTGACGATCGGCAGCTTCCCGGCCGGCGGGCTGGAATTCAAGGCCATCGGCACCGCGATCCGCGCTCCCGGCAACGTCCGGCTGCGGGAGCCGTTCACCTCCGACCTGACCGGCCAGGATTTCGCCAAGCTCATCCTGGCCGGCTGGACGCCGGTCGGACTCGTGCTCGGCATTTCCGTCGGGGCCAGGCATGATGACTGGGCGACGGTGAGCCAGACCCGGTGGGGTGCCGGCAACACCGAGGTGAGCGGCTACACCGACCTGGTGAACGCCACCAGGCACGACGCCCGCCACCAGCTTGAAATCGACGTCGCCAGGCACGGCGCGGACGGGGTCGTGCTGCAGCAGATGACTGTCAGGGTGGGCGAGCACGAGTGCCCGGTGCAGGAAGGCCGCCGGGACCACGTTCTGGAGGCCACCATCATCGGCACTGCGATCGCGTATTTCGGCCGGCCACGCGGTCCGGCGAAGCCGCCACTCGCGATCATGTCACTCGATCCGCACCGGCGGCAGGCCGCGCGGGTCCGGCTCGGCTCATGACGACGGGCGCAGCCACGGGCAAGACAAACTCGACGCTGAGGGAGCGCGATGACTGAGCAGCAGGGCACCGATCTCGGGGTGCTCGGAGTACCGCAGGACGCGATGCGCAGGCTGGCCGAGCTGCAGCCGGGGCGGCCGGGTGCGATCTTCACTTCAGATCTGTCTGTGAACGAGTTCCTGCTCGTCCGGGAAGTCGGCTTCCGGCCGGTCGGGCTGGTACTCGGCAGCTCGATTTACCACGTCGGGCTGCAGTTCGGCCGGTGGGGGCAGAGCCAGGAACTGGACGTGCTCTCCCAGGCGATGTACCACGCCCGCGAACTGGCGATGACCCGGATGGAGGCCGAAGCGCAGGCGCTCGGTGCGGACGGCATCGTCGGTGTCCGGCTGGACGTCGAGCTCAAGGAGTTCGGCGCGGACATCGCCGAGTTCATCGCGGTCGGCACGGCGGTAGTGGCCGAGCCTGGCGCGGGTGGCGGCGGGGTCACGAACTGGCGGAACAACAAGGGCATGCCGTTCACCTCTGACCTGTCCGGCCAGGACTTCTGGACGCTGATCCGGGCTGGCTACGCGCCGCTCGGCATGGTCATGGGCTCGTGCGTCTATCACATCGCGCACCAGCGGCTCGGTAGCAAGATGAGCAATGTCGGGCGCAACGTGGAGCTCGAGCAGTTCACTCAGGCCCTCTACGACGCACGCGAGCTCGCCATGAGCCGGATGCAAGCAGAGGCCGAGGAACTTGCCGCCGAGGGCATCGTCGGCGTGCAGCTCCGGCAGCACAGCCACACCTGGGGCTCGCACACCACCGAGTTCTTCGCGATCGGTACCGCGGTCCGGCCGCTGCGTGAGGATCACATCATCCAGACGCCGACCATGGTACTCAGCCTCGACGCCTGACCTGCTCTCATTATCGCCAGGTAGCTCAGATGCCCCCCGCTGACCAGACCGGACAGGGACCGCGCGACGAGGACCAGACACGCGCGGGACTGCCGCCCGCCGCGCAGGCCCGGCTAGCGGAGCTCCGGCAGAACCGCAGCTGGGGATCCTCGCTGGAGGTCAGCGAGTTCGCGGCGATCTCCAAGGTCGGCTTCCAGCCGGCCGGGCAAGTGCTCGGTGCCGCTGTCTACAACATCGGCGACGCGGGCGACGAGGACTGCCCGTACGGCGTCGCTGTCTACCGCGGCGAGGGTTACCGCCCGTACGCCTCGCCAGGGAGCGGACTGCGGCTCGGCGCCGGGCCGGTGCAGCCGCCGGTCGGCGCAGCGGCCATCGGGTCAGCTAGGCCGCTAGTCTCGGTGCTCTACCAGGCCCGCCGCGCCGCGATCAGCCGGATGACAGCAGAATGCGCGGCGCTCGGCGGCCTCGGCGTCATCGGCGTGACGCTGTCGGTCGGTGCGTTCGGCGACGACGAGAGCATCCTGGAATTCCGCGCGTTCGGTACCGCCGTGCGCGCGCCGGGCGTGGTGAGCCGCGCCCAGCCATTCGCTTCCGACCTGTCCGGGCAGGACTTCACCAAGCTGGTCGCGCACGGCTACGTTCCGGTCGGCCTGGCGCTCGGCGTGGCAGTTGGCTACCGGCACGATGACTGGCTGACTAAAGGTCAAACCCGTGTCAATGCCGGGAACGTGGAAGTCGCCGGCTATTCGGAGCTCGTCCGGCAGATGCGTACTGACGCGCGAAATGAGCTTGAGCTTGATCTGGTCCGCATGGGCGCGGAAGGCGTGGTCGTGCGGGAGATGTCGACCAGGATCTCCGAGCGCAGCTGCCCTATCGTCCCGTTCGGCAAGGACCACGTCGTCGAGTCGACCATTGTCGGCACGGCGATCGCGCAATTCGCGCGGATGGCACCGCCGCCCATCTATGGCATACACAAGCTCGACGGCCGCAGGCCTGTCCAGGCGCCGGAGCGTCAGCTCTCGGTGAGTCTCGACGGCGAGGAGACCCGCGAGCGCGCCGAATCCACGGAGGCGCCAGGAGCGCCGGCCGAGCCCAGCGCCGGCCCGCCGGGTTAACTGCGCAGGCGCTCGTCCAGGTAGAGCAGAAACGTGGGAAGCCAGTGGCTGCGCCCGAACCCTTCAGACGGCCGCAAGCTGGCGGCCCGCTGGCGGTGCGCGTCAGCTGCCGCGAGCGCGAGCGGCGCCACTGGGTGGTCCGGCGGCAGAGCACGGCCGACGGCATCCAGGCACCATGCTCTGGCCACGACCAGTCCCTCAAGGTGCACGGTGCCGGGGTCGGCGGCATCGGGCGAGAAGTCGGGCGGCGACCAGGCGACTTCTGCCGGATCGGGCAAGACCTGGTCCAGCCAGGTGGTGAACTCAGCCGGCGCCAGCACGTCGGCCATCAGCGCTGCCTCGGTCAGTTCGGGACTGTGGAAGGCGTCGCCGGATGGCGGGTCATTCCAGCGCAGCGCCTGGTCAGGCTGGAACATCCGCCGTGCTGCTGCGGATAGCTCGGCCACAGCAGCCTGGTCGGCGCGGCGGCACGCGGCCACCAGCGCCAGCTGGAGGCTGAACGCGGTGTTGCCATGTGTCCCGGTCCGGATCGGGAACGCCAGCTGTCCGCCGAAGTACCCGGACAGCCGCTGCGACAGCAAGTCGGCGAGCGGGCGGAGTGCGGCGGCCCACTGGCCCGGCCGCTCCTTGCCCTGTGCCAGGCATTCTGCGTGCAGCAAAACCAGCCAGGCCCAGCCGTAGGGACGTTCGGCGGTACGGCCGCCCGGGCTGGAGTAGAACGCGTTCTCGACGGCCAGCCGCGGCGCGGACAGGTGCTCGTCAAGAACCTCACCGACCGCGGTGGCAAGCGCATCTGGCAGCCCGCGGTCCAGGGCACGGACCAGCAGCCAGTGATTGTGCACGGCGGAATGCCAGTCGTAACTGCCGTAGAACGCCGGGTTCAGGCGCCGCGGCGGAAGCACGTCGGCGTCGGAGTTCAGCTCCTGGATGAGCTGATGTGGGTACTCCCGCCTGACTGCCGCCAGCGCGGTAGTCGCCAGCGCCTCCAGGCCGGAGCTGTCCAGCGGAATCATGAGAATGCAGTCACCTCCACTGCCCGAGCGCTGAGCAGTGTGCGCAGCTCGCGAGCTACATCCACGGCGCCCGGGGTGTCGCCGTGCACGCACAGCGAGTCGACCGCCAGAACCATCGGCGAGCCGTCATCGGCCTCGATCGGGGTCCCGGTAGCGATCCGCCAGCCGCGCTCGGCGACAGTGGCGGGGTCGGTCAGCACAGCGCCGGCCTGGCCGCGCGGGATCAGCCGGCCATCTGCGGAGTAGCCGCGGTCGGCGAAGCCCTCGGCTACCACCCGCAGGCCCTGCTGCCTGAGCACCTCGGCGGCCGGGCTGCCGGCCAGGACGAGCACGCTCAGGCCGGCGGAGTAGGCGGCCACCGCCTGCCCGAGCGCGCCGGCCAGTTGCTGATCGCCGGCCAGGTCGTTGTACAGGGCGCCGTGCGCCTTGACGTAGCGCACTGCCGTGCCATGCCGCCGGCAGAACGCCTCCAGCGCGCCGATCTGATACAGCACGTCGGTTATCAGCTCCTCGGCACTCACCCGGAGTTGCCGCCGCCCGAATCCAACCAGGTCGGGATAGGAAACATGGGCCCCGACAGCGACACCGCGGGCAGCTGCCATGGCCACCGCGGCATCCATCGTGCGCGGGTCTCCCGCGTGGAAGCCGCAGGCGATGTTAGCGCTGGTCACCTCATCGAGCAGCGCCTCGTCCGCGCCCATCGTCCAGGCGCCGAAGCCTTCGCCGAGATCGGCGTTGAGGTCGATCACGAAGCCGCCTGTTCAGTCTGAGGTTCGGTCAGGGGGAAGTGGCACGCGGCGCGATGGCCGGCCCCGAAGTCGCGCAGGACTGGTTCCTGCTCGGCGCACAGCGGCGTGGCCGCGGGGCATCGGGTGCGGAAGCGGCAGCCAGACGGTGGCGCCGAGGCAGACGGGAGCTCGCCCCGGATGGACGAGATCGGACCGACCCGGCCAGGACTCGGCTGCGGGACCGCGTCGATGAGAGCGCGTGTGTAGTGATGGGCGGGCGCGCGGAAAAGCTGCCCCGGCGATCCCGACTCGACGATCACGCCGAGGTACATCACAGCGATGTGGTCCGCCAGGTAGTGGATGACCGTCAGGTCATGCGACACCATCAGGTAGCTGAGCTGATGCTCGGCCTGCAGCGCGGTCATCAGGTTCAGGATCTGAGAGCGGACGGACACATCAAGCGCCGATACCGGCTCGTCGGCCACGATCAGCGCCGGGCCGGTGGCGAGCGCACGCGCCAGGCCGACCCGCTGGCGCTGGCCGCCGGACAGCTCCCGCGGGTACCGGTCAAGCTGGCTGACTGACAGCCCGGTCTCGTCGGCGAGCCGCCGTACCAGGGTCCTGCGCTGCTGTCTGCTCAGGCCGCCCTTGGCCCGCAGCGGCTCCTCGATGATTCGCGCCAGGGTCATTCGCGGGTTCAGTGCGGCATACGGGTCCTGGAACATCATCTGGACGTCGTAGCGGGCAGTCCGGCGCTCCGCGCGGCTCATGGTGGCGAGCGTCGTTCCGCGCAGCCGCACCTCGCCGTCGTTCGGTTTCTCAAGTCCGACAACCATGCGGCCGAGCGTGGACTTGCCGCAGCCCGACTCGCCGACGATACCGAGCGTGGTGCCAGCGGCGATCTCCAGGCTGACACCAGACACCGCCTGCACCGGGGTGGCTGACCTGGACAGCAGACCGCCTCCGCGGTAGTGCTTGGTGACGTTGACCAGGCTCAGCAGGGGCGGCGACGCGGGGCCGGCCGAAGGCTGCCGGACCTCGGCCGGCTCGGGCACGGCTGGGTGCGTGGTCATCGGGGCGCCTCCGTCATACGGGCCGAGTCGCCGGCCTGGTGGGCCGGGTGGTAGCAGCACCAGTGGTGGCTGTCAGACCCCGAGACGGGCGGGAACTCGCGGGAGCACTCGGCGGAAGCAGCCGGGCAGCGTGGCACGAACGGGCAGCCGGCGCTGATCACCGTCAGGTCCGGCGGGCGGCCGGGAATGGTTGCGAGCTCAGACTTGCGCGCGGTCTCCAGCCGCAGGACGGAGTCCAGCAAGGCGGCGGTGTACCGGTGCTGCGGCGTCTCGAAGATGTCGGCTGTGCGGCCGGTCTCCGCGCCGCGGCCCGCGTACATGACGAACACCCGGTCGGCGTGCCCGGCCACCACGCCCATGTCATGGGTGATCAGCAGCGTGGCCATGCCGAGCGTCTGACGCAGCCGGTCGAACAGCTCCATGATCTGGGCCTGGGTGGTGACATCCAGTGCAGTGGTGGGCTCATCGGCGATGAGCAGTCGCGGACGGCAGATCAGCGCGGCGGCGATGACAACCCGCTGGCGCATTCCGCCCGACAGCTCGTGCGGGAAGCGGTCCAGTTGCTCATTCGGGCGTGGCAGCCCGACCAGGTCGAGCATCTCGGCCGCAGCCGCGCGAGCCGCCGCGCTGGTAGCGCCGCGCTGCACCCGCAGCGCCTCGCCGACCTGGACGCCGATCCGCTGAGTGGGGTTCAGCGACGTCATCGGATCCTGGAAAACGATGCCAACCTCCGTGCCCCGCAACTGCCGCAGGTCGCGCTCGCCGAGTCCGGTCAGCTCACGGCCGCCGAGCCGGATGCGGCCGCGCAGTGCCGTGTTGGAGGGAAGCAGCCCGGCAAGGGCCAGGCCCAGAGTCGACTTGCCGCAACCGGATTCGCCGACGATGCCGACCGTCTCGCCCTCAGCGACCTCGAGCGTGACGCCCCGCACGGCGTGCACCACCGAGCGGCGCAGCTTGATGTCAACATCCAGGTCCGTGACCTGGAGCACGGGTGTGCCCGGCGCGCTCACTGCCGCCTCGTGTCCAGCCCGAAGGCATCGCGCAGGCCGTCGCCGATCAGGTTGAACGCCACTACCGTCACGACGATGGCGATGCCGGCGGGATAGGTGAGCCACCAGTAGCCCGAGTAGGTGTAGTTGAGTCCGTTCGACAGCATCGCGCCCCAGTTCGTCGCGGGCGGGGCGATGCCGAGCCCGAGGAACGACAGCGCGGCCACGACCAGGATGGCATCAGCCACCTGGAAGGTGGCATTGACCACGATCGTTCCGATGCTGTTGGTGACGATATGGCGGAAGATGAGCGTGGGGGTGCGCACCCCCATGGTTTTGGCAGCCAGGACATACTCACGGCTGCGGAGTGTGAGCGCCTCTGCCCGGACGAGTCGCGCTGGCACCAGCCACGCGGTGAGGCCGACCACGATGATCAGCATGAGCACGTTCGGCCTGAAGACGGTGGCCAGGTAGAGCAGCAGCAGCAGGGCCGGGATGGCCAGCAGCGCGTCCACGATCCGCATCATCAGGGCATCGACTAGGCCGCCCAGATACCCGGCCACCGCGCCCCAGGCAACGCCGACAATGACGGCCACGGCAGCAGCGCCGAAGGCAACCTCCAGCGTGGTCTGCCCGCCGACCATGAGCCGGCCCAGCTGGTCATATCCGACGTCGTCGGTACCCAGCGGATGACCTGAACCCGGTGGGAGCGTCTCCATGCCGATCCGGGTGTGGATCTGGTCGGTGTGATAGAGGAGCGGACCCAGGAACGAGAACAAGGTCAGTACGACGACCACCACGAGGCCAGCCACGGCGAGCCGGTTGCTGGTGAAAGCACGCAGCCACAGCCAGTCTCCTGACGCTTCTGCTTCCTGACGGCTGCCCGGCTCGTCTCCGCTGAGCACGACGGTCACGTTCTCGATACTCATGACCGCCTCCCGGAGCGACCATCGCTCGGCCAGGTCATCGCCCGGCTCCCGCGTCATTAGCGAGCTGGACCCTCGGGTCGAGCAGGGCATAGCCGATATCGGCCAGCAGTGATCCGGCAACGGTCGCGACGCCTACTACGAGCACCACGCCGAGCAGCACCGGGTAGTCCTCCGACGTGGCGGCGTTGAACGCCAGCAAACCGATGCCCGGGTAGTTGAAAACCTGCTCGGTGATCAGCGTGCCAGACAAGATGAACGGCAGTGAGAGCCCGAGCAGGGTCACTACCGGGGACAGCGCGTTGCGCAGCACGTGCTTCAGCAGTATGGCCCAGCTGCTGGTGCCTTTGGAGCGGGCCATCCGCACGTAGTCCTGGGCAAGCTCGTCGAGTACCGACGAGCGGATGTAGCGACTGAACGCGGCGATCGTCACCAGGGTGATGGTGAGCACCGGCAGCACCATTGCGCCCGGGTCACTGACGATGGCAGCGAACGAACCCTGCGGGGCTTCAGCCGGGAAGACGTGCAGCCGGACCGCAAGCACGTCGATGAGCAGCAGCGCGACCCAGAACGCAGGCGTGGAGTAGAGCACGAACGTGACGGTGGTGACCGCATAGTCATCCGCGCGCCCTCGGCGGACTGACTGGTACAGGCCGACCGGCACGGCGATGAGCACTGCCAGCACCACGGAGATTCCGGCCAGGAAGGCGGTCTTCGGCAGCCGCTGGGCTAGCAGGCTGGACACCGGCTGGTTGAGCACGTAAGAGAAGCCGAGGTTGCCGGTGAGCACGCCGCTGAGCCAGTGCCAGTACTGCGCAGGCAGCGGCCCGGTCAGCCCGTTCTGCCGGTTGAAGGCCGCAATGTTGCTGGGCGTCGCGTGAACGCCCAGGATGGCTCGCGCCGGACCGCCGGGCAGCAGCCGGCTCAGCCCGAACACGATGATGGTCACGAGCAGCAAAACCACGAGTGCCTGCGCGCACCGCCGGACCAGGAACCTGGTCACTGGGCCCTGCTGTAGCTGCTGATCACTTGCTGAAGTACCAGTTCTCTGGGGTGAGGCTCTCGATCGGGCTTTGCGGCAGGACGCCGTGCAGGCTGGTCGAGATCTCGGAGATCTGGTAGACGGGTTGCGGCATCCAGAGCACCGGAATCTGGTCCGCCATGTAGTTCTCGTAGGTCGTCAGTGAGGCCGAACCGTGAATGGTCGCGGCGATGATCTTGTCGGCCTGCGAGCTGGAGTAGTTGCTTGAGTTGGAGCCCGAGCCGGTGGCGAACAACTGGTCTCCGGTTGGGTAGGGGTCCACGCCGTAGGTCCAGCCGCCGCCGTAGTTGAGCATCTGCCACGAGCAGTTGGACTGACTGGGGGTGCAAGGCGTGAGCAGGCTGATGATGGAGTCGAACGGGGCCGACGTCAGGTTGAGCTGGATGCCGGCCTCGCTGAACTGCGACTTGAGTGCCTGCATCTCCTGGCTGGTCACGACGGATCCGCTGCCGTACTTGAGTGAGAACGTCAGGCCAGCGCCGGCCGCGATGCCCTTGCCGCACTGCCCGGAGCCTGTGCCGGGTTTGGCGCAGGTGCTGACACCGTTCGGCTTGACCGTCCAGCCGTGGGCGGTCAGCAGGCTTTTCGCGGTCGCGGGATTGAACGGCCACGGCCCCTTGGCTTCGTAGGAGTCCACATACGGGTTGGACGGCACGGCCGGGACCGGGCCGTAGTCGGTGTGCCCGTAGCCCTTGAGCGGACCGCTGACGAATGCAGGCTCGTCAATCAGGGACTGCATGGCCTGGCGGATGTACGCCTGCCGGATCAGCGGGCCGGTCTGCGGGTTGTTGAAGTTCATCAGGAAGTAGGTCGTGCCCCAGCCCTGCCAGGGCACGGTGGTGTACCCCTGCGCTGCCAGCTGGCTGGACTGAGTCGCGTCCTGCTCCGGCAGATAGCCGTAGTCGGGGGCGTTGTTGCCCGAGCGCAGCACGCTCACTTCGGAAGTGTCGCTCGTGAACGGCTGCTCGACGAAGTACTTCAGCTTGGGCTTGGATGGCCCGGCGTAGGCGGTATTGGCCTGGAACTTGGCGTAGCCGTCGGAGTTGTAGCCGACCAGCTTCCAGGGACCGTCGACCACCTTCCACAGCGGGTTCGAGCCGTAGGTCGCGATGTCCTTCGACTGTGCGGTGAGGAAGTTGAACACAGCCTTGGCGCCGGCCGTGGTCTCGTCATAATTGCCGACTGCCCCGGACGCCGAGGTCTTGTCCCATGCCCGCGGCAGCGGGGTGATCTGGGACAGCTGGTCGTAGGTGAACCAGGTCGGGTTGTACGAGCCGGTGAGCGTGAGCACGATCGTCTTCGAGTTGACGATCTTGTAGCTCTTCAGGTTGTCGGGGAACTCGCCCGGTATGTACGCGGCGAAGCTGCCCTTGTTTACCTTCAGCAAGTTGATCCAGAAGGCCACGTCCCTGGTGGTCACCGGCGTGCCGTTGGACCAGGTGTAGTTGCCCAGGTGAATGGTGACGACGCTGTCGTTGTCGCTGTAGGTAGGCGGCGCGGCCAGGCTCATGGCGGGGTCGACGACCGGCTGGCCTTTCGCATTGCCGATCCAGTACAGCGACCGGAACGACAGCCGCTGGAACTGCTCGATGTTGGTCACCGAGTAGTAAGCCCCGGTCAGCATCGGGAAGATGTAGTTGGGCGTGGCGCCGGGAAGCTCGGCGAAGGTGGCGGTGTTGCTAGTCGCCCCGGAAGCGGACGGCTTGCCAGACGAACCGCAAGCCGAGGCCAGGAGCGCAAGGCATGCGGCGCCTGCGATGGCACCGAGCTTCACACGATGTCTCATGCTGTTCTCCCTAGATAAATGCCGCACTCGCCCGCTTCCCGGCAGGCAGCGATTGCCAGATCAAGACCTGCGACCTGCAGGGGCATATGCATGGACGGCTGCCGCTCGGGATCGCTGACCTGCTCGGGCAGCAGCGGCACGTGCACGAATCCGACCATGCAGTCCAGTCCCAGCTCGCTGGCCGCCTGAGCGGCTGTGTAGAACGAGAAGTTGCACAGGTAGCTGCCTGCTGTCCGGGACAGGTAGCCGGGGATTCCTGCCTTGCGCCAGGAACTCAGAATCCGCTCGACGGGTAGCGTGGTCAGATGTGCCGCGGGGCCGGACGGCGCGACCGGCGCACGGCTCACTGCTACGCCATCGCGGTCCGCTTCGGACTCCGGCCAGTCCGCCAGGTTGACGGCCACCGTCTCGACACTGAGCGCGGTCCGGCCGGCTGCCAGGCCGACACCCAGCCACACCCGAGGCCGGTGCGTGGCCATCAACTGCGGGATTGTTTCTGCCACCTCGCGCAGCGAGACGGGCAGGACTGCCGTGACAGTGTCCTGGTCGTGCCGTCCGGCCAGATCGCGGACTAGCAGCTCGGACGGATTGGCGCCCAAGCCGCCGAACGGTCCGAAGCCTTGCACCAGGGTCACCATGCGACATACCTCACAGCTCTCGGGTGCCAGGGACATTACAGGATTGGTGAACAATCCAGCAATATGGCAGTTGAAAGATAACTAGATTTAACGTTTACTGTCCGGCAGCGAGGGGAGACGAATGCCCGCCGGGATCACTGAGGACATGGTCAGCACCTTGGCAAGAGACCGGTCCGGGCTGGTGCATGCCAGCACCGCCGACCGGGTCACCGAGTTGCTGCGGACGCACATCATGGAGGGGCTGTTCCCGCCCGGCACCCGGCTGTCGGAAGAGGCCATCGGGCAGGCGCTCGGAGTCTCCCGTAACACGCTGCGCGAGGCGTTCCGGTTGCTTTGCCACGAGCGGCTCGCCGTGCACGAGATGAACCGCGGCATCTTCGTGCCGGTCCTGACCAGCGCGGACGTCGCTGACATCTACAAGCTGAGACGGCTGATCGAAGGTGGCGCGGCCCGGCTGGCCGGAGTCGCGCCGATGACAGCCCGGCTGGCGGTCCGGGCCAGCGTCGAGTCCGCGGAGAACGCGGCTGCCGCCGGGCGCTGGTTCGAGGTCCGTACCGATGACCTGCGCTTCCACCAGGCGGTTGCCGCCCTCACCGGCAGCCCGCGGACTGACGAGCTGATGCGCAGGGCGCTGGCCGAGCTCCGGCTGATCTTCCACGTGATGGCCGACCCGGAGGAGTTTCACGCGCCATACCTGGAGCGCAACCGGATCATCGCGGACCTGATCGTGCTCGGCGACGGGCAACGAGCGGAGTCGGAGCTGCTGAGCTACCTGGCCGACGCTGAGCGGCAGATCCTGGCCGTGTACCAGGTCCCGGCACTGGACAGCAGATCGTGAAGTTCCGCCCTGCAGGTCCCGGCGCGCTGCTCGTCGAGGTGGACACCCTGGCCGAGGTCCGGGCGTTGCACGCGCAGATTGCCCGCGAACGGGCCCGTGGCTGGGCACCGGCCCTGATGGACGTGATCCCCGCGGCCCGCACGGTCCTGCTCGATGGTGTCACTGACCACGACGCCGTGGCCGACGAGATCCGGTCCTGGTCCGTGCCACCGCACCCGGAGGCTTCCGGCCAGCTGGTCGAGATCGCGTGCCGGTACGACGGCCCAGATCTCGGCGACGTGGCCCGTCAGTGGGGAGTGCCGCCGGAGCGGGTGGCGGACGTCCACTCCGGGCTCACGCACGAGGTGGCGTTCTGCGGGTTCGCTCCAGGCTTTCCCTACATCGCTGGCCTGGGCGGCGGTCGCGAAGTGGCCAGGCGCGATCGGCCTCGGGCGGCGGTGCCGGCTGGCAGCGTCGCCCTCGGCGATGAGTACACCGGCATTTACCCGCGGACCTCGCCAGGCGGCTGGCAGATCATCGGGCACACTGACGCCGTGATGTGGGACGAGGGCCGTGACCCCGCGGCCCTCCTCCGGCCAGGCGACCGGGTCCGATTCGTCAACGTCACGCCATGACCGGTGAGAGCAAGCGGGCGATCCGGGTGAGCCGGGCCGGCGCGCTGACGACCGTGCAAGACTGTGGCCGGCCTGGTTATGCTCATCTGGGCGTGCCCCGGTCCGGAGCGCTGGACGCGCCCGCGCACCACCTGGCGAACCGCCTGGTCGGCAATCCGCCCGCTGCCCCTGTCCTGGAGACCACGCTGACCGGGGTCGCGATCAGTGCCGAGTGCGATGTCGTCGCGGCGGTGACCGGAGCGCGGGCCGCTGTCCGTGTCGGCGGCCAGCCCGCCCGCCTGGGCGCGCCTATCAGGTTGCGCCGCGGCCAGCTGCTTGAGGTTCGGTCGGCCACCTCGGGCGTGCGTAGTTACCTGGCCTTTTCCGGCGGCCTGGCGGTGCCGCGCGTGCTCGGCAGCGCTTCCGCTGACTTGCTCTCCGGGCTGGGCCCGCCCCGGCTGGCTAGCGGAGATGTGCTGCAGCTGGGGCCGATCGATGAGACAGGCGGCCGGAACTGCTGCGTGCTGGGCGAGCTGCCCGCCATCGCCGTGCCCGCCGGGCCTGCGTCGGCGCCAGCCGGCAACAGCGTTCCTGAGCCGGTCCGGCTCGTCGTACACCCGGGTCCCCGTTTCGACTGGCTGGCGAGCCCTGGCCTGCCCGTGCTCGAGGATGGCCAGTGGATGGTGTCTCCGGACAGTAACCGGGTGGCGCTGCGGCTGGCCGGGCAGCCGGTGCGCCGCCGCCGTGGCGAGCTGGCAAGCGAGGGCCTCGTCTGCGGCGCGATCCAGGCACTGCCAGACGGGCACCTGGTGCTGTTCCTGGCCGATCACCCGACTACCGGCGGGTATCCGGTGATCGCGGTTGTGGATCCTGCCTGCGTGTCGGCCTGTGCGCAGGCCCGGCCGGGCAGCAAGATCAGCTTTCGTCTCGCGTCCGGGCGGACCTGACACAGGTGGACTGTCAGTTCAATGCCGCGCGTCAAGAAGCGTGATCGATAGCTCCGGGCTTTCGACGTGGGCATTGTGACCGAGGCCGGGAAGAGTAACCGTTGGTACGCCCAGGCGGGCCAGTTGGTGATCTGTGTTCATGGGGTCGCGCTCGCCGCGCGCAAGAGTCACCGGGGCTCGGGATCGTCTTAGTAGTTGTGCCATATCGGGCGCGCCAACCGCGAAGGCGTGCGGGTCCATGGCCAACCGCCACTGCCCATCCTGTTCGCGGAGTCCGGCGTCAACGGCTGGGTCACCGGGTGGCAGCAAGCCGGCCAGACCGGACACGCGCAGGTAGCGCTCGGCGGCCTCGTCGCGCGAGGCGAACCAGGCTGGCGGCCGGCGGGACACGGCGCGAGCCCGGTCCAGGTCCTCACCGGTCCACTGGACCTTGATTCCCATGCCGATGACCGCCTGCACTGATACGTCGAACTCACCGCTGGCCATGGCCAGGCCAACGACGCCACCCAGCGAATGTCCAAGCACGATAATGGGGGTACTGCGCCGCACGGTTCTCGCGACGGCGGCGGCCAAGCCGTCGAAGGTATATGTGGCTAGCGGAGGTGAACCGCCATGACCAGGCAGGTCCGGCGCTAACCAGCGCCCTGGCCATCGCTCCGCGAGCGACTGCCGCCACCGAGCCCAGACGTCGCCTGTCGCGCCAAGGCCGTGCAACAACACCAAGGCGGGCTCCCCGCTACCGCCTTCGTGAACCCGCAGGCCAGCCTCCATAGCCGTAGTCTGCCAGCCCGCCGCCGAGTCGGCTGGCCGCACCTCTCACTAGGCCAGTTAAGGTCTGCAGCAGGCAGCACCTATCGCGAAGAGGTAGCCGTGGCGTTCGCAAGGTTCATCGAAGAGTCTCTTGGGCGGCGATGGCACTGACCCGGTCTGGTCAGCCCGAGACTGAGGTGGTCTTTGATCCGTCCACCTACGTCGACGGTGTGCCCTTTGCGGCGCTGGCCCGGCTGCGCAGAATTGCCCCCGTCGTCTGGGTAGACGAGATCCCGGTCCTGGGCTGGCCGGCAGGCACGGGGTTCTGGCTCGTGCTGCGGCATGCCGATGTCGAGTCGGTACTGGCCAGGCCGCGGCTGTTCTCGTCCGCGCTGGGTGGCACACAGACGCGTGACCCAGCGACGCCGCAGGCTCTCGGCTATGTCCGGCAGATGATGCTGAACATGGACCCGCCAGATCACTCCCGGCTGCGACGGCTGTTGAGCAGGTCGTTCACGCGGCGGGCTGTCTCCCTGATCGAGGACCGTATCAACAGTCATGCACGCGCCATCTGCGACCGGGTGTTGACCGGCCCGGGGGGTGACTGCGACTTCGCCAAGGACGTGGCCGCGGACCTGCCGCTGCTGACCCTCGCCGACGTGCTCGGCGTCCCGTGGCAGGACCGCGGGTTGCTCTTCGACTGGTCTAACCGGGTGATTGGCTACCAGGATCCCGACTATGCCTCCTCGGCTGAGTTCGACCCGGCTGCTGGCACGTCCATGGCCAGGCAGGCGCTGGAACTGCGACCGTTGCCGGACAGCGATGGCCGGATGCCAGATCCGCGGACCCGGGAGGGTATGCCAGACCTATACGCATACGCTCACCTGCTGGCTGACGAGAAGCGGCGCCACCCAGGAGACGACGTCATGTCGATCCTCCTGGCACAGGTGGACGACGACGGTGGCCGGATGTCGGTGGCTGAGTTCGAGAACATGTTCTGGCTACTGGCGGTGGCCGGGAACGAGACACTGCGTAATGGCCTGCCAGGGGCTTGCATCGCGCTGCTCGAGCACGCGGACGCCCAGGATGACTTGCGAGCCGATCCGGCGCTGATGCCCGCTGCGGTCGAGGAAATGCTGCGCTGGTGGACGCCGGTCATGACCTTCCGCCGGACGGCAACCTCTGACTGCGAACTTGGCGGTCGGCGCATCAGCGAAGGAGACAAAGTAGTCGTCTCATTCACCTCAGCGAACCGCGACGAAGCCGTCTTCGCCAACCCTGACCGCTTTGACATCCGCCGCCACCCCAATCCTCACCTGGCGTTCGGCCATGGCCCCCACTTTTGCCTGGGGGCTCACCTCGCCCGCACCCAGATCCAGGCGCTATTCCGTGAGGTCCTGACCCGCACGTCCTCCCTCACATACGCAGGCCACCCGTCGTATCTGCGTTCGAATTTTCAGCGCGGCGTTAAGCGGCTGCCGATCACCTGGGTCGCTTGACCCACCCCGGCCTGCGCCGCCTAGTTCTCGTCCGGCGAGCCGCTGACGGCGTCGAGCAAGCGCGCCAGCCGCATCCGCAGACTCCGGTTAGCTGCGCCGGCGGCCATCACGTGCATGCTGCCGGGCTCGTCAGCGAGCCTCGCCGCGGCGCGCCGCAGGCCGACAGCGTCGCCGTCGTCGGTGACCGAGGAGCTGACGAGGTGCTGGGCGGCGTCGAAGGACATCGGCGCGGAGTTTGGGCGTATCGGCAGCGACTCGTGGGCCAGCTGGTCCAGTTCTGGGTCATCCCGGTCGAGTGCGAACACGGTGGCCCCGGCCCGCCGCACGTCGTCCACCCGCTCCAGCAAGTCCGCGGGTGCCAGCTCGCCGCTGACCACGAGCAAGGTCTCCGAGCGAGTGGCCGAGCGCAGCCGGTCCAGGCCGACGGACAGGTGTGCCGGAGCGCCTGGCGCTGGCTGCCATCTGATCAGCGTGGGAGCAAGCTCGGGCATTTCAGCGAGCCGGCTCTCGTCTGCCAGGTGCGCGGTCATGTGCCACGGCTCGTCGGCAGCCGGGCCAACCACGAGCAGGCCGTTCGGCGTCCGGGCACTGCGCCGGAGCGCCCGCGCGAACGATGACGTCCGGTCCAGCCAGCCGGTCGGAGCCAGCAGCGCACGCAGCGCCGCCACTTGGTCCGCGTTCATGGTCTCCATGGTGCCCCAGCGGCATGCAGTCGCGAGGCGGCTGGCCGAGAACTGCGGCACCGGGCGCGTCTGGCAAGATCGGGCGCATGGCAGCTGACCTCGCGGGCGCCGCGCGGGCGCCGGGATCTCCGGATATGTCCAATGTAGTAATCGGTGTTCTGGGAGGGACCGGCGACCAGGGCCGCGGCCTGGCGCGCCGGCTGTCGATGGCAGGGCACCGGGTCATCATTGGATCGCGTAGCGCTGACCGGGCGGCCGCGGCCGCGGCCGAGCTAGGCGGCGGACTTGACTGCGGACTTAACGACTACTGCGCCGCTGAGGCGGACCTCGTCATCGCGGCGATTCCGTGGGACGGCCACAAGGAGCTGCTCACTCAGCTCGCTGACTCGCTGGCTGGCAAGGTCGTCGTCGACTGCGTCAACCCGCTCGCCTTCGACTCTCACGGTGCCTATCCGATCAGCGTGCCTGAGGGCAGCGCCGCGCAGCAGGCCGCCGCGGTGCTGCCGGACAGCACCGTGGTCGGCGCGTTTCACCACGTGTCTGCCCAGCTCCTGCTCGACCCGGCGGTCGACAGCATGGACCTGGACGTCCTGGTGCTCTCCGACGATCGTGCGGCTGGTGACCTGGTGATCGCAATTGCCGGCGAGATCCCTGGCATGCGCGGCGTGTACGGCGGCCGGCTGCGCAACTGCGGGCAGGTCGAGGCCTTCACCGCGAACCTGGTATCGATCAACCGCCGGTACAAGGCCCATGCGGGCATCCGGATTACCGACGTCTGACGGGCTCAGCGGTAGGAGTACTCCGGCGTCGGGAAGCTGCCGCTCACTACCTCGGCGGCGAACGATTCGGCCGCGTCCCTGAGCACGCCAGCCACGTCGGCGTAGTGCTTGACGAATTTCGCCGTGTGCGGTGACAGGCCTGCCATGTCTTGCCACACGAGTACCTGCGCGTCGCAGTGCGGCCCGGCTCCGATCCCGATGGTGGGGATGTCGAGGCTGGCCGTGACGCGCTCGGCAAGCTCAGCGGGCACGCATTCCAGTACGACGGAGAAGGCTCCTGCCGCCTGCAGTGCCTTGGCGTCGTGCAGCAGCCGCTCGCCGTCCTCACCTCGGCCCTGTACCCGGTAGCCGCCGAAAGCGTTCACCGACTGGGGCGTCAGCCCGAGGTGGGCCATAACCGGTATGCCTGCCGCCACCAGTTCCTCGACCTGCCTGATCACCCGGAAGCCGCCCTCCAGCTTGACTGCCTGGGCCCCGGCCTCCTTCAGGAACCTGGTGGCTGCTTCCAGAGCCGCGGCCGGGGAGACCTGGTAGGACCCGAAGGGCAGGTCGGCAACAACCATCGCGCGGCGCGTGCCGCGGACCACGGCGGCGGTCAGCGGGATGAGCTCGTCCAGAGTGACCGGAATCGTGGAATCGTGGCCGTAGACGACCATCGCCGCGGAATCGCCGACGAGCAGGACAGGAATGCCCGCTGCATCGAAGACGGAGGCGGTCAGGGCATCGTAGGCAGTGAGCATCGGCCACTTCTCGCCTCGCGCCTTCGCGGCGGCGATGTCCCTGACAGTAAGCCGCCTGGATGCCTGGCCGCCGTAGAGCGGCTCTGGGATCCCGGCCGACGAAGCAGCAGGACCGGCCTGTTCCTGGCCCTGGGCAGCGTTCATGTGATCCTCCGCGTCTCGTTGCGCCCCTGTGGCGTCCCCGGACCATCTGATGATCGCATAGGCCAGAGCAAGCTGACCAGGGGCACCGCCGGCCAACGGCACCGCAGGCCAGGCAGCAGCCGGTTCGTGGCCCATAAGCCATTGTTAGTTAATTTGCGATACGATAATGTCTCGTATCGGTTAGGCGGGGATCAGCAGCAGATCGTGTGGCGTCTGGCTCGCGCTGGCAGAAGGCAGGCATGGACAGCACGACAGCTCACCGGCGCCCGTGGGTCGTCCTTAGCGTCCTGATCATCAGCCTCGCCGCCATCGTCCTGGACAACACAGTCCTGAACATCGCGCTGAAGACAATCTCCGAGCCGCGCACCGGGCTCGGCGCAAGCCAGAGCCAGCTCGAGTGGGCGATCAACTCCTACACCCTGGTCTTCGCCGGCCTGCTGTTCACTTTTGGAGTTATCGGCGACCGGATTGGCCGTCGCCGGATGCTGATTATTGGCATGGCCCTGTTCGGTGTCTCCTCGCTGCTGTGCTCCTACGCTCAGACGCCGGACCAGCTGATCTGGGCGAGGGCGGCGATGGGACTCGGCGGCGCTGCGGTTATGCCGCAGACGCTGTCGATAGTCACGAACGTCTTCGATCCGCGCGAGCGACCGCGCGCGATCGGAATCTGGGCTTCGGCAGTCGGGGTAGCGATCGCAATCGGCCCGATCGTCGGTGGCCTGCTGCTTGACCATTTCTGGTGGGGCTCGGTCTTCTTGATCAACGTGCCGCTGTCCGGTGTCGGCATCGCCGCGATCGTGGCGCTCGTGCCCGAGTCCAGGAGCCCGCAGCCCGGTAAGGTCGATTACCTCGGGGTACTGCTGTCGGTCGCCGGCCTTGTCCTGGTGGTCTACGGGATCATCCAGGGCGGTGACCTTGGCTCGTGGGGACACGGCGACGTCCTCGGTCCCATCGCGGCCGGACTGGTGGCGCTGGCAGCCTTCGTCTGGCACGAGGCCTGGACCGACCATCCGTCACTCGATGTCCGGCTGTTCCGTGATACCCGCCTGTCCTCGGCCGCGGCGGCAATCGCGCTGGTGTTCTTCGCCATGGGCGGGGTGTATTTCTTCATCAGCTTCTACACCCAGAACGTTCGCGGCTTCAGCCCGCTGCACGCAGGGCTGCTGACGATACCGCTGGCTGCCGGACAATTGTTGTTCGCCACCCGGAGCGCTCGGCTGGTGCGGCGGTACGGCGCGAAGGCAGTGTGCACCAGCGGCCTGGTGGTGATGTCTGCGGCGCTCGTCGGCTATCACTTCCTCGGCACCAGCTCGCCGGTCTGGCTACTCGAGCTGACCTTCCTGATCCAGGGGTCCGGCATGGGCCTGGTCATGCCGTCGGCAACTGAGGGCGTCATGTCGGTGGTCCCAAGGGAGCGCGGCGGAGCGGGCTCGGCGATTACCAACACCTCGCGCCAGGTCGCGGTTGCGCTCGGCGTCGCCGTCCTGGGGTCGGTTCTCGCGCAGGCGTACCGGGCAAGGCTGCAGCCGTATCTAGGCGTGCTGCCGGCCGGCGCGCGCCAGGGCGCGACCGTGTCGATCGCGCAGACCCAGGTGATCGCGGCGCGGCTCGGCCCGGCGGGTGCCAGGCTGATGACGGCGGCGAGTTCGTCGTTCGTCGCCGCTATGCACGTAGCGGCGCTGATCTCGGTAGTCATCGCGGCCGCTGGCGCGGTAGCCATCGGCATCTGGATGCCCGGCCGGAGGTCGCGGCCAGCTGGGGGCGCGGCAGCGGCGACCGTGCTCGCGCAGGGTGACGCCGTTGCCAGCCGCGGAGCACTCGATGGCTAGCGGTCTGGCAGCGGGCGGCGGGCCGGCAGTTAGCCAGCCGGCCGCTGGCGCCCGCGCGTCAACGCGGCGACGTGGCCGGCCCCGCAGTGAGCAAGCTGATCAGGCGATCCTGTCTGCCGCACTCGACCTGTTTGCCGAGTGCGGCCCCGACGCATTGTGCATCGAGCAGGTGGCTGCGAAAGCTGGAGTGGGGAAGGCAACGATCTACCGGCGCTGGCCGGGCAAAGAAGACATGCTGGTGGACGCGCTCGAAGCGATCGGCACTCGGTTGCCCGAGCCGCAGGGCAGGTCCGTGCGCGCTGACCTGACCGCGCTGCTCGGCGCAATCTGCCGGGAGGCCGCGGATCCACGCCGTGCCAGGCTGTTCGCACTGCTGCAGGGCGAAGGCAAGCGCTATCCGAAGCTCATGGCCAGGTACCTGGCAACCGTCGTGCACCCGCAGCGAGAACTGGTCAGGTCTGTGCTGCGCCGCGGCGTGGCAACCGGCGAGCTCCGCGAGAACACCGACATCGAAGCGGCGTCGTTCCTGCTGCACGGGGCGGTGCTGGAGAGCATGTACGGGCCTGGTCGGGCCGACGCGCGCTACGCCAGGCGCGTGGTCGAGGAACTACTGCGCGGGCTTGCGGCGCGCTGAGCGCTACGCTCGCTGTCATGCTGCTGACGAAGCTCGGGCACGCCTGCGTGCGGCTGGAGAAGGACGGTGTCCGGCTGGTCATCGACCCCGGCATCTGGGCCGGTCCCGATCCACTGGGCGGCGCCGCTGCCGTGCTAGTCACCCATGAGCACGCTGATCACCTTGACGACGCGGCCGTACGCAGTGCCCTGGGTGCCGACTCCGGCTTGCAATTGTGGGCTAGCGAGGCGGTGGCCCGGCAGTTCGCGGAGTTCGGCAACCGCGTGCATGCGGTGCACCATGGCGACGCGCTGAGCATCTCCGGATTCGACGTGCATGTCTACGGCACCGAGCACGCCCGGGTGGACAGGGCGATTCCAGTCGTGCCGAATACCGGGTTCCTGGTGGACGGCTTGGTGTTCCATCCGGGCGACTCGTTCACGGTGCCGGAGGATCCTGCCCGGGTACTGCTCGTCCCTGTCAGCGGGCCATGGCTGAAGTTCAGCGATGTCGCCGACTACGTGCGGGCGGTTGCACCGGAGCGTGGCTACTGGATCCACGACGCGCTGCTCAATGACAAGGGCGCGAACCTCTGGCAGAACCTGCTTGGCCTCGTCCCGGCGAGCTCCGGTCCGGCTAGTTTCCTGGTTCCCGGCACGAGCGCGGAGCTCGCCTGACCGGTCGGCAGCCGTAAGGACCGCTCATCCGCAGGCGCGTCTCCATCCCGGTGTCACCGCACAGCCGTCCGGCCTGCATGCGCGCCGGGTTGTATCGGGCTTGCCCTCGCGGGACCACCGCGCAGGACCGGCTCGTACTGACAGGGAGACCGATGGGGAACCTTCGCCAGAGCTGGCGGCTGCCAGCGGTGACCCTGCTGGCAGGAGCGCTGCTGGGTAGCGGCGTGACGGCGGGCGCGCTTGTCGCGGCGCCAGCGGCGGTTGTCCGCCAGATCGAGGCTGCCGCACCGGCTGCCGCACCGGGCGGCACCGGGCAAAGCTATGCGCCGGTGGTAAAGCTGGTGGCCCCCTCGGTAGTGCTGATCCGCACGGCGGACGGGCTGGGCTCGGGCGTGATCCTGGATGACAAGGGCAACATTGTCACGAATGCTCACGTCGCCGGCCGGGCCACCACATTCCAGATCCAGGTTGGCGGGGACCGGGCGGTCCGGTCTGCGCACCTGGTGGGTAGCTACGCCGACGGTGATCTGGCGGTCATCAGGGCCGATGATTCCACCGGCATGAAGCCGGCCCGGTTCGGGGACTCCGGCTCCGTCCGGGTCGGCGACGTGGTGCTTGCGGTAGGCAATCCGCTCGGGCTGGCTAGCAGCGTCACCGAGGGCATCGTGTCGGCCACCGGGCGGACTGTGACTGAGCCGGCCACCGGTGAGTCGCCCGGCGCCACGCTGCCGGGCGTCATCCAGACCAGCGCGCCTATCAACCCTGGCAACAGCGGCGGCGCGCTAGTCAATCTGACCGGGCAGGTCATCGGGATCCCGACACTCGCCGCAGTAAGCCCTGGTAGCGGGACACAGGCATCAGGCATCGGCTTCGCCATCCCGTCCAACACAGCCCGTGATATCGCCAGCGAGCTCATCAACTCGGGCGGCGTGGTCAGCTCGCCTCCTCAGGGCGTGACGCCGGAGAGATTCAGCCCGATGATGCCGGCGAGAACCAGTCCGATAGACACGATTTTGAGAACGGATACCGATTCGCCGAGGATGATCATGCCGACGGCGGCGGTCCCGGCCGCCCCGATTCCCGTCCACAATGCGTAGGCAGGCCCTACCTCCAGCCTGCTTACGGCCAGGCTCAGGAGCCCGAAGCTGACGAGCGCGCACACCGCGAAACCGACTGTCGGCCACAACCGGGTGAAGTGGCCGCTCTGCTTCAGTAGCACCGCAAACCCCGTCTCGAAGAATCCGGCTACCACGATGAGAAACCACGCCATTCGCTCGTCCTCCGCCCGCTTTGTCACCGGGTGGACGCGGCCCGGTGCTACCTGCTCTTTGTCCGGCTCTGGCTATCCCGAGCCAATGCGACGTCGCTGCCCTGCGCGCGAAAGCCCGATGCAGACCGCATGGAGATACCCAGCAATCTGGCGGGTTAGCTGGCTGGCCGGCTCGCATGGGAGGGTTGAGACAATCCGGGAACGCCAGAGTGCACGTAGTCGGCTGCAGGCCGGCCGGGAGGCGGTGAGTGGCGATGGCAGCGACCGTGCTGCTGGTGGAGGATGAGCGCAAGCTGCGGGATCTGGTGCGGTCGTACCTGGAGCGGGCTGGCTTTACCGTGCTGTCCACCGGCTCAGGTGCGGAGGCTATCTCGCTGGCGTCCGCGACTGCGCCCGACTTGGTGGTTCTTGATCTTGGCCTGCCAGATATACCCGGCGAGAGCGTTGCTCGGGAACTGCGTGCCGCCGGGCAGGTGCCGATCCTGATGCTGACTGCCAGGGCCACGCAAGAGGACAGGATCGCCGGCCTGGAACTCGGGGCCGACGATTACGTGACCAAGCCGTTCAGCCCGCGCGAGCTGGTGCTGCGGGTCCAGGCGATCCTGCGGCGCCACGGGCCTGCGGCCGGTCACGAAGCCGCTAGCTATGGCGATGGCGCGCTGGTCATTGACGAGCCGCGCCGCCGGCTCACTGTCCGCGGGGCGCCGGTGGACCTCACCCCGACCGAATGGGGGATCCTGGTGGCGCTGGCAACCGTGCCAGGCCGGGTGTATTCGCGGTTCGAGCTCATCAACCGGGTGCGCGGGTATGAGTTCGAAGGGTACGAACGCACGATTGACTCGCATGTGAAGAACCTCCGCCGCAAGCTTGAAAAGGACCCCGGCAGTCCGGAGATCGTGAAAACCGTGCTCGGTGGCGGTTACCGGCTCGGCATAGAGCGCGATGGCTAACGGCGACCCTGCCCAGCCGCCTGCCGCATCCCGCGGTAGCACGATCGGCCTGCGCCTGGCACTGACGTTCCTGGGCGTCGCGCTGGCGTCAATCGCCGTCCTCGCGGGCCTGGTTGCGGCATTCGCCGCAGCCGACGTCTCGACTCTCACGACCCGCCAGCGCAGCGGGCTGACGAGCGCGGTGGCACTGGCGGCCGCCGCCGCGTGGGAGCGGAACCATAGCTGGACGTCAGCCGATCTGGATCCGGTAGTGGACCTGGCGGCGAACACGGGCGCCGACGCGCAAATCCGCGATCTGTCGGGGCGGGTGGTCAAGTCTTCGCCAGGCTTCGCTGCCCAGAAGTCCGCGCCTGAGTACCGGGCACCGATCGAGATGCGGGGCGAGCGGGCCGGGCAAGTCGTCATCCGCTTCACCCGGTCCGGGATCGGCGGCGCCAACGAGGTGCTGCAGGCAGACCTGCTGAGGGCGATCGTCGGCGCGGCAGGCCTGGCGGCACTACTGGCATTGGTGTCCGGGCTCGCCCTGGCCCGGCGGCTCACCAGGCCGGTAGCCCGGATGATCGCGGTGACCAGGGCAGTGGAGCGTGGTGAGCGCGGCGCACGGGTCGGTCCGATATCGGCACCCGCTGAGCTGCGCGACCTGGCCACCGCCTTCGACCGGGCGGCGGACACGCTGGAGCGTCAGGAACAGCTGCGCCGGGACATGGTCGCCGACATAGCCCACGAGCTGCGTACTCCGGTAGCGGTTCTACAGGCGGGGCACGAGGCGTTGCTCGACGGCTTCGCCGAGCCCACGCCTGACCAGCTGACATCGCTACGCGACGAGGTGCTGCGGCTGGCGCGGATGGTTGACGACCTGCAGACCCTGGCGGCGGCCGACGCTGCGGCGCTGCATCTGTCGCTCAGCCACTGTGACCTCGCAGGCATCGCCGAGAGCGCCGCGGACAGCCTGATCGGCCGCTTTGAAGCGGCAGGGATCTCGCTGAGCAGACGGCTTGCGCCCGCCGAGATCCAGGGTGACGCGCGCATGTTGCGGCATGTCGTCACAAACCTGCTCACCAATGCGCTGAAGTTCACTCCGGCCGGCGGGAGAGTCACGATCTCGGCAGGGCCAGCCGGCACGGACGCGGTGCTTACCGTCACCGACACCGGTATCGGGATCGCTGAAGAAGAACTGCCGCGCATATTCGACCGGTTCTGGCGGGGCCGGGGGGCCTCGCAGACCTCCGGCAGCGGCATTGGCCTCGCGATTGCGGCCGAGCTCGCGCTCGCGCATGGCGGCCGGCTGACTGCGAGCAGCGAGCTCGGGCGTGGCACTGAGATGACGCTCGTCCTGCCTCTCGCTTGACAGCCACTTCACCGCGCCTCCACGGGCCGCACATTCGCGCTGCGCGTGCCCCGGCTAGCACTTAAGAGTGATCACCGCGGCTAACGCCCGGCGGATTTTCCGCTCCGAACTCGCGGCAGCCAGCCCTGGCCGAATAGAGGCGTGCTGAATGACCGCTCTATCGCAACTGGGCGTTTCCGCACCACTGTCATACCTTGCCGCGTTCGGACTCCCGGCGCTGGATGCGGTGCTGCCCTTCGTGCCGAGCGAGACCGCCGTCATCGCGCTAGGTGTCACAACTGCGGGGAGCACTGATCCCCGGATCGCCATCTTGCTGATCCTGGCAGCCGCCGGTGCCTTTGCCGGCGACAACCTCGCCTACCTCATCGGGCGCCGCTTCGGCCACGTCGCCGAGCGCCGGTTCTTTGCCGGCCAGGCAGGCGCGCGCCGACGGGCCCGGATCCAGCAGAGTCTCGACCGGTTCGGCACGCGCCTCATCGTGGTGTGCCGGTTCATCCCCGGCGGGCGCACGGGCGTGACCGTGACCTGCGGCCTGGTTGGATACCGGCGGCAGCGCTTCGTGGCCGCGACGGCGTTCGCCGCCCTCATCTGGGCGAGTTATGCGTTCTTTCTCGGCCGCCTCGGCGGCAAGGCATTCGCGGACAGGCCATGGGAGGGCCTCCTGCTGGCGTTCGGCGCGACGCTAGCAGTGAGCGGCATCGTCGAAGGGATCCGCTGGACGTTGTCGCGGCGCCGTCGGCGCCGCGACAGCCGGCCTGCACAGCCACGGCAGATCGCGCACGTCGGAGAAGGTTCATCGTGCGTTCACCGGCAGGATGTGTAGACAAGACATCTTTGTCGCTAACGCGTGAGGTGGAGGGGTCCGCGCGGAATTCGTCATGCGGTAGCTGAGCGCTCGAGGTTGGGTGGGTACTTCTGGTATGGCTGTGCTGCCGTTGCCGCGCGGGCTGGGCCGTCTGGCGAGCATGCTGACTGCACTACTCGGAGCAGCAGTAACGCTCGCCGTGACGATGCCCGCCGGTGCGCTGGCCGCTGAGACCGGGCCGGCGCCGCATGCCGGTCCGGCCCGTGCCAGTGGCGGGGCCGCACCGCCGTCGCAGGGGAGGGCGGCGCATGGCTCCGCGGCCGCCACCGCGACGACGCTGAGCGAGACGGGGGCACGACCGGATGGCGTTGTTACCCTCGCCGCGACCGTGACCGCCGCGACCGTGACCGGAGAGGCGAGGACGGCCAGTCTCCCGGTGTCGGCCGGGACGGTGAGCTTCTACGGCAACGGTGCGTCGCGCCCGCTGGGCATCGGGGCTTCCGGTACCGGCTCCGCCGCTGGCGTCTACACGTTGTCCGCCCGGCTCGATGCGGCCGCGCCCGAGTCGGTCGTGGCCATCTACGCGCCGCCCGGCGGCAGCACCCGTTACCGGGGCTCACGGTCGGCGGCTGTCTCCGTCGCCGGGCCGGCCTGCTCGACGTGCGCAGGCGTGCAGACAACGGCCGATATCGTTCCGGCTGGCGTGCTGTCGATCTCGACGCCATACACCGCCAGTGAGCCGCTCGATCTCGGCACGCTGGCGCTCAATCCCAGCGGCACGTTCTTCTCGGCGTCCGCGCCACTTGATCCTGACAGCTCCGACGTCCCGTCCGCAGGCGGAGGTCCGGCCGACCCTGCCTTCAACGGCATCACCGTCGTCGACACGCAGGTCAGCAACCTGCCGTGGACGATCACCGCGTGGGCAAGCGACCTCGGCGATGGCGGCGACAGCTCGCTGAGCCTGATCAGCGGTGAGGACGTCGGTCTGACCGACCTGACGGCAGTGCCGGTACCTGACGGCTCGGTGACTGCCGGCGACCTGACCTTCTTCGACCAGCCGGCCGCGCATCCGCCGGTCGGCCCGGCCGACACTGGTTCACTCGGACTGGGCGGCCAGGTCGCGCATGTCATCGTGACCGATGCGGGGCAGGCGGAGGGAACGATCGGCATCAACGGCACCATCACCGTCAACGCCCCGACTTCTACTGAAGCCGGAACTTTCGGCGGGACTATCGTGCTCACCCTGTCGAACGGCACGCCATCGGGCTGACTACCGGCTGCTTATCAAGCCAGCGTGCGGTTCCTGCCCGGTTCTACTCACTTGGCCGGGGCAAAACCGGAATGATGCGGATGGTCACTCTTATCGCCGCGATGCGAGGTGGGTAGCGCCATGCGCTGGGGACCTAGGTTGATAGCTGGCGTCGCCGCTATCGGGTGCGCGGGCGCCATTACGGCGGGTGCCTACGCGGCCGTGAGCCCGCATGGAGCGGGCACTGGACGGCAGACCCAGGCTGCTGCGGCTACCAGCGCGAAGAAAGGCGTCAGTGTCTGGGCCTTCAACGGCCTGCATCGTGCTCTGTCGGAGTCCGGGGCGTCTTGGTACTACAACTGGCAGGCCGGGCATCCGGGCATCAAGAGCCCGCGCGGCGTCCAGTTCGTCCCGATGATCTGGGGCGCGGGCAGCGTCACCAAGGCGAATCTGCGCACGGCCCGCCGTAACGGCCACTATCTACTCGGCTTCAACGAGCCTGACAACGCCGGCCAGTCCAATATGACTGTCACGCAAGCGCTGCGCCTATGGCCCCGGCTGATGTCCACGGGGCTGACGCTGGGCAGCCCCGCGGTGGCCACTGGCGCGGCTACCGCAGGCGGCTGGCTCGACCGGTTCATGACCGGCGCCGCGGCTGACCACTACCGGGTCAACTTCATTGCCGTGCACTGGTACGGCGGCGACTTCGCGACCGGGGCGGCCGTGCACCAGCTTGAGTCCTACCTGCGGGCTATCCACGCCCGGTATCACAAGCCGATCTGGCTGACCGAGTTCGCCTTGATAAGGTTCGGCGCCACCACGACGTTCCCGTCGGCCCGGAGCCAGGCGGCGTTCGTGACGGCGGCGACCGCGATGCTGCAGCGGCTCACGTTCGTTCAGCGGTACGCGTGGTTCGCCCTTCCGGCAACGTCCGGTGACGGCACTGCGGGGCTGTTCCGGCCAGGTCCGGTCGCCACCAGGGCCGGCCGGGCCTTTGAGGCAGCCGGCTGACAGCTTCGCGAATCCGCGGATGGCAGCCGCCAGGTCGTGACGCGGCTACCTAGCGGAGATCTCCGCTGGTTCCGTCCGGTAGATGTCGGCTGCCTCCGGCACGGTGGACACGCCCAGTTCCGCCGCCACGCTCGACAGCGCGTGGCGGGCGGCGGACGGCTGGTAGCTGCCGTCGGCCGTGAAGTACGGTTCGACGTAGCTTTCGAAGAACTGGCGGGCCTGCGTCTGACTGAGGCTGGGGACGAGGGCGTTGATGTACCGGACGGCGAGATCCGGTTCGCCGCGGATGGTGTGCAGGGCCCGGCGGTTGGCGCGGACAAGAGCCTGTACTGCCGGATCGTCTGACGCTATGTGGATAGGGTCCACGGCGACGCCCACTGTGGGGATCCGGACGTAGTCCCCGACGAAGGCGAGCAGACGCAGGCCGTACTCCCGGGCGGTAACCTCGGGGGCCAGGGTGCTGCCGATGAACGCCCCGTCCAGAGAGCCGTCGGCGAGCAGCCGGACATGCCGGCTGTAGTCGCCTGGTGTCATGACGACAGGCTGGATGTCCTCGCCGGGATCGAGCCCGAGCCTGCGGAGCACGATGCGGCAGAAGCAGCCGGGCGCGCTGTTCGACGGGTGGATGCCGATCCTGCGGCCCTTCAGCGCCTCGGGCGTCGTGTACTGGTCGCGGGCGAGCAGCCAGAACAGCGGCCGGTCGGTGTTCACGCTCAGGACTGTCCACGGCGTGTCGTCAGTCAGCCGCGACAGCACTGCCCTGCCTAGGCCGATCGTGGCGGTCCGCCGGATCCGCTCGCTGTCCCAGGCACGTCCGTCCCGCAGCGCGACGTGGACCGCTTCCAACTGATAGTAGTTCTGCTGGTCGGCTACGTAGGCGACCAGTTCCTCGTGGATTCCGAGGCCGGCGTAGGTCAGGTCGATGACGTGCACTGCAGGGACTCCTTTGCGGGATGCGTCAGTCCATGGCCAGCCCGCCGTCGACCGGCGCGGTTGTGCCGGTGATGAACTCGCTGTCGTCACCGGCGTAGAAGGCGACAGCCCGTGCCACGTCGTCGGGCGAGGCGAGGCGACCCAGTGCCGTCTGCTCGGCCTGGCGCCGCTTCTGATCTTGATCGAGAGCCGCCTTGCCGATTCTGGTCTCGGCTACGGGCCCGGGGGCGACCACGTTGACGGTGATCCCGCGAGGCCCGAATTCCTCCGCGACGAAACGCGCGAACGACCCCACAGCGGCCTTCGACGTCCCGAGCGCCACCATGCCCGCGCGCGGCCGCCTGCTGAGCCCGGTGCCCAGGTAGACGATACGTCCGTAGCCGCGTCTGCTCATCCCAGGGACAACCGCCTTCGTCACCAGGAACGTTGCTCGCATCTCCTGGTCCAGCTTGCCGCCCAGTTCGTCCCACGACATCTCATCCAGCGATTTGATGGCATACGGGATCAAGGCGTTGTGGACCAGAACCTCCACGTCGCCCATCGCGGCCCGCACCTGATCGACCATGCCCAGCACAGCTGGCCTGTCCAGTACGTCAGCTTGCACTGCCATCGCCCGGCCGCCCGCCGACCTGATCGATCCGACCACGTCGTCCGCCTCATCGCGGCTGCTGCGGTAGTTGACGACGACGCGCAGGCCACGGGATGCGAGCAACCGGGCCACAGCCGCCCCGATCCCCCTGCTCGCGCCGGTGATGAGGGCGACCCTGCCGTCCTGCTGAACTCCGGTCATGACCAGTTGATGCCCCGGCCGCAAGGCGGTTATCACGACCAGGAAGCCGCGCTGCCTGACTGATCCTGAGGGCGACGTCTCGCGGCCGGTCTGTCTGCTAGCCCACCCGCGGCTCACGCCAGCGGCTGGTGATCGGCAGCCGACGATCTCGCCCGAAGTTCTTGGCGCTGATCTTCGGCCCCGGCGGGTACTGGCGCCGCTTGTACTCGGCCCGGTCAACCAGCCGGATCACCCGCTCGACGAGTGCCGGGTCGTGGCCGGCCGCGACGAGCTCAGCGGAACCCATGTCTTTCTCGACGTAGTCGTCAAGTAGCTTATCGAGCACCGGGTAATCAGGCAGCGAGTCGGTATCGAGCTGACCTGGCGCCAGCTCGGCGCTGGGCGGCTTGGTTATCGAGTTTTCCGGGATCGGCGGTGTCTCGCCGCGCTCGGCGGCCTGCTGATTGCGCCACTTGGCCAGCTCCCAGACCAGCGTCTTCGGCACGTCCTTGATCGGGGCGAATCCGCCTACCGCGTCCCCGTACATGGTGGAGTACCCGGTCGCGAGCTCGCTCTTGTTCCCGCAGGCCAGGACAAGGTGCCCGTCCTCGTTCGACAGCGCCATCCAGATCATCCCGCGGATCCTTGCCTGCAGGTTTTCTGCGGCGATCCCGTGCAGGTCGAGACCGGCGGCGAAGCCGTCCATCATCGGCTTGATGGGGATCGTGCGGGCGTGGATGCCTTGCCGCTTGGCCAGATCCTCAGCGTCGGTGACGGAGTGCTCGGATGAATACGGGCTCGGGTTCAGCACCACGTTCACCCGGTCGGCCCCGAGGGCGTCGGCGGCGATCGTCGCGCACAGCGCTGAGTCGATGCCCCCCGACAGACCTTGAATCACCGAGGCGAAGCCGTTCTTGCGCACGTAGTCGCGAACCCCGAGTGTCAGTGCACCGTAGATCTCGGCCAGGTCAGGCAGCCTGGGCCAGATCATCGGCGCGCCGAGCCTGGCATCCGGCTCAGGGGCAGGCAGTGGCGCCAGCTCGATCCGCTCGATCGTCATGGTCGTGCCGTCGCACGCGTCGGCTCGCTGCTGGCCGGCCGGCAGCCGGGGATCGGCAGCCGGGAGGTCCAGGTCCGCGAGCACCAGCGCCTCTTCGAACTGCGGCCCGCGGGCCAGCAGGTCGCCGCCGGGGGAGACGATGAGCGAGTCGCCGTCGAAGACCAGCTCGTCCTGGCCGCCCACCATGTTGACGTAGGCCAGTACGGTGCCAGCCTCACGTGCCCGGCGCTGGCATAGTTCAAGGCGGACGTCGTCCTTATTCCGCTCGTACGGGGATGCGTTCGGCACCACCAGCAGGCTCGCGGCAGCTGTCCGGGTGACTGCAACCGGGCCGCCGTCCTGCCAGAGGTCCTCGCAGATAGCGATCGCGACGTCGACTTGCTCGCCACCCTGCGCCGCGATCCGGAACACCGGCAGCGTGCTGCCCGGCACGAAGTAGCGGTACTCGTCGAATACCCCGTAGTTCGGCAGGTGGTGCTTGGCCGAGGTGATCATCACTGAGCCACCGTGCAGCACGGCCGCAGCGTCCAGCGGCGCACCGGCGGGAACGCCCACCTGCGGGGCCAGTCCGGTACGCCGGTCCAGGTAGCCGACAACAACCGCGATGCCGTCCAGTCCCTCGGCGGCCAGGTCGGCGGCGAGCTGATGCAGTGCCCCGATGGATGCGTCCACGAATGACTTGCGCAGCGCGAGGTCCTCGACGGGGTAACCGGTCAGCACCATTTCCGGAAAGACCACTATCCGCGCCCCCTGTTCGGCGGCGCGCATGGTCCACTCGATCACCTTGTCGCTATTGCCTGTCAGGTCACCCACCGTGGCGTTGACCTGAGCGAGCCCGATCCGAAACTGAGCCACGGCACCCAGCCTAGGGCCGGTAACAAGCAGGAAACATACGGCGGGCAAACTGTGTCGGTGGACAGGCAGGAAGAGTTCGTGCTGCGCACGCTCGAAGAGCGTGATATCCGGTTCGTCCGGTTGTGGTTCACCGATGTGCTCGGGTACCTGAAATCAGTGGCCGTGGCTCCCGCGGAGCTTGAAGGTGCGTTCGCCGAGGGCATCGGCTTCGATGGATCGGCTGTCGAGGGTTTCGCCAGGGTCTACGAAGCGGACATGCTGGCCAAGCCAGATCCGTCGACCTTCCAGCTGATGCCGGTGGGCGAGGACAGCGCCGGAACCGGCCGGATGTTCTGCGACATCATGCTGCCGGACGGCTCACCGTCCTATGCCGACCCCAGGTACGTGCTCAAGCGCGCGCTGGCCAGGGCATCCAGGCTCGGCTTCACCTTCTACACCCACCCGGAGATCGAGTTCTTCCTGCTCAGGGAGAAGCCAGAGCCAGGCGCGCGGCCGCGGCCGATCGACTCCGGCGGCTATTTCGACCACACTCCGCACGGCATCGCACATGACTTCCGCCGCGAGGCCATCACGATGCTCGAGGGGCTCGGCATCTCGGTGGAGTTCAGCCACCATGAAGGCGCGCCCGGCCAGCAGGAGATCGACCTGCGTTACGCCGACGCCCTGAGCACCGCCGACAACGTCATGACGTTCCGGCTGGCGATGAAAGAGGTAGCGCTGCAGCAAGGCGTCTACGCGTCCTTCATGCCCAAGCCGTTCACCGAGCATCCGGGCTCCGGGATGCACACGCACATGTCGCTATTCGAAGGGGACCGGAACGTCTTCTACGAGCCTGGCGGCGAGTACCACCTCTCGAAGGTCGGCAAGGCGTTCATCGCCGGGCTGCTCAGGCACGCCGCGGAAGTCACGGCGGTGTGCAACCAGTGGGTGAACTCTTACAAGCGGCTCTGGGGCGGCACCGAGCGGATTGCCGGGGCTGGCGGCGAGGCGCCTGCCTACATCTGCTGGGGCCATAACAACCGCTCGGCGCTCATCCGGGTGCCGATGTACAAGCCGAACAAGGGGAACGCCACCAGGATCGAGTTCCGCTCGATCGACAGCGCATGCAACCCGTACCTGGCGTTCGCGGTGATCCTCGCCGCCGGGTTGCGAGGTATCGAGAACGACTATGAACTGCCGCCCGGCGCCGAGGACGATGTCTGGGCGCTGACCTCGACCGAGCGGCACGCGCTCGGCATCTCTCCGTTGCCGCAGAACCTGTCCGAGGCGATTTCGGTGATGCAGGGCAGCGAACTGGTTGCTGAGACGCTGGGGGAGCACGTCTTCGACTTCTTCCTCCGCAACAAGCGCGAGGAGTGGCACGAGTACCGGCGGCAGGTCACCCCGTTCGAGCTGGACCGCTACGGCATTCTCTGAGATCTCCGCCCGCGCCCGGCCGGCGTACGATCCCGTTCGTGGAAGCGATGGTGCCGGTGCCGGACGGGGAGCTCTGGGCCGAAGACACCGGCAAAGGGACTGCAGTCGTGCTCATCCACGGCGACTGGACCGACTCCGGCATCTGGGCGCGACTCGTGCCACTACTGCAAGACCGTTATCGGGTGATCCGCTATGACCTGCGAGGCTTCGGGCGCTCGTCACGGCCAGCGCGGCCGTTCACCAGGCTCGAGGACCTGCGAGCTGTGCTCGATCACTTCGGCATCCGGCAGGCCGTGGCTGTCGGTCATAGCGGAGGCGGCGGGACCGCGCTCGGCCTAGCCCTGCACTGCCCGGAACGGACCAGGGCGCTCACTCTCATCGCTCCCGGCATTCACGATTACCCGTGGCCTGAGGACGACGCCTACTTCCAAGAGTGCGGCTCCCTGATTGCGGCGGCTGACCGCGACAGAATCTTCTCACTGGGCCTGCGGACCTGGGCACCAGGCGGAGCCGATGCCGCGATTGCGGCGATGATGCGCGGCGCGGTCTCCTCATGGTTCCAGATCGGGGACACCGAGAAGGCGGACCCGCCGGGTTTCGGATTGCTCGAAACGGTGCGCATCCCAGCGGTCATGCTGCTCGGCGACCAGGAGTATCCGATGGTCGCGGACGTCAGCCGGGCCATCGCGGCGCAGCTGAGCGGATGCCGGACGATTCTGGTGCCCGGAGCCGATCATCTGCTGCCTCTGCGCGAGCCGGAACTCGTTGCGAACGCTGTCGCGGAGATCACTGGCCAGGTCCGTTAGGCGCACGCACCACGAAACGACCGATACAGCCGCTCCGCTACCAGATCAGCCCCGGCGCGACAGCGTTGTGATCAGATAGCCGGATCTCTAGGGCAGGGCGGAGGGATATGGCGATGACGACGGTCGCGGCCGCGCTGCCGCTGCTTGGCCTCAGGATCACCGCAGGACCAGTCGAGCTTCGTGGTATCACCGATGACTTGATCGTGCCGCTCGCCGAACTGGCGAGCGCGGGTATCCACGACCCGGATTTCATGCCGTTCTACACGCCGTGGTCGCTCACGCCGCCGGACGAGATGGCCCGCTCCATGGGCCAGTTCCATTGGGGCCAGCGGGCGACCTTCTCGGTCACCAAATGGGGGGCCGACCTGGCCGTCTTCTACGACGGTGAACTCGTCGGCTGTCAGGGCATCAGTGCGCACGACTATCTGGTCACGCGCACCGGGGAGACAGGCTCCTGGCTGAGCCGCCGCCATCAGGGCAAGGGCATCGGCACGGCGATGCGGCAGGTGATCTGCGCATTCGCTTTCGACTGCCTGGACGCAGAACAGATCACGTCGGGTGCCTACACCGACAACCCGGCATCGCTGGCAGTGAGCAGGAAGTGCGGGTACACGGAGAACGGATGCGAGCTGCGGGTCCGCATGGGCAAGCGGGCGACCCTCCAGCGCATCGTTCTGGCGCGCGCCGGCCTGGTCCGCTACGAACACGAGCTGGCCGTGGCCGGCCTCCCGGAGTTCCGTCGTTCGATCGGCCTCGACCAGCCTGACACACAGCTCAGCTAGGTCAGGGTGGGTTTGACCGGCTGGTAGTCGCTTCTGCTCGCTCTGCGTGATCAGGCCTAGATTCCCCCGCCGCCGACGGCATCAGCCCGCGGGCCTGGAGCTTGGCAAGCAAATCCGCCTGTACCTCCGCCGCGGGGCGGTTAGTGCTCAGCTCCAGCAGGATGCCGCGGCCCCGGTAGTAGTCGATCAGCGGCGCGGTTTCCCTGGCGAAGACGGCGAGCCGGTGCCTGATCACGTCGAGTGTGTCATCGGCACGACCGTCGCGTTGCGCACGGTCGAGCAGTCGGCTGAGGAGTTCTTCCTCTGGCGCTGTTAGATAAATCACGGCGTTGCTGGTCAGCGCGAGGTCAGCGCCGAATTGCGCCGCGCGCAGCGCTTGCGGCATCGTTCGCGGGAATCCGTCCAGCACGTAACCGCCGGTGTGGCGGGCTGCGGCGACGACGGCTGGCGCCAGGATGCTGAAGATCAGCTCGTCCGGGACAAGATCGCCGCGCCCGGTGTACACGGCGACCTGCCGGCCCAGGTCGGACCCGCGCGCTACTTCTGCCCGCAGCAGGTCACCCGAGGAGATGTGCGCCGCCCCCGTCTGCGCCGTGAGCCAGCTGCTGTGCGTACCCTTGCCGGCGCCTGGCGGTGACAGCATGATCACCCGGACCATGACGATTCACCACCTCCAGCCCCGCCCAGTACTGCCTGCACAGTATCTCCTGTCAGATCTCCCGGCGAGGTGGCCGCGGTAGCGGAGAAGCACCCTGCAACCTGCCTGGCGCCGTCACGGTTGCAACTGGGCACGGTCCCGGCGTTCCCGCGGGAACGCCCGCGTGCTGGCCGGCTAGATTGTCGGTGCTCGGGTCTACGCTCAAACACATGATCGAATCAACTGTCCTTGCCATCGACAATGATGACGCGTGCGGTGCCGCAAGCGCGGCCGGCCCGGGCGAGCAGGGTCTGCCACTGGAGCGGCTGGAAGCCGAGATCTGCGAGCTGGCGGGGCACCTGGCCGCGGCGACATGCCGGTTCCTGGTGCTGGTCGGGGACTTCGACGCCCGGCGGGGGTGGGCCAGCTGGGAGCTGGCCTCCTGCGCGGCCTGGCTGGCATGGAAATGCCAGGTCGCACCCGGCACGGCGCGCGAGCATGTCCGGGTCGCCCGCGCGCTGCGCTGCCTGCCGGTCATCACCGCCGAGTTCGCCGCCGGGCGGATGTCGTATGCCAAGGTGCGAGCACTGACCCGGATCGCCACCCCGCCGACCGAGGCAGACCTGGCCGGGCTCGCCGGGCCGATGACAGCCGGGCAGCTTGAGCGGTTCGTCACCGCGCACCGCCGCGTGTCCCGCGCCGATGACCAGCACGCCATGACGCAGCGCCGGTTCTCCTACCGGGTCGATGACGACGGGTCACTGGTGATGTCAGTTCGCTTGCCGGCCGCCGATGGCGCGGTAGTCCTGCAGGCGCTCCGCGCGGGGTGCGGGGACCTGGAGGACCCGCACCGGCGGCATGATGACGAGCACGCTACTGAGTCGGCCGGCCAGGAGACGCCCGGCCACGTGGCGTCCGCCCGGCGGACGCCGGCGGGGCTGGCGGACGCGCTCGTGGACCTGGCGGGCGCATTCCTGGCCGGCAAGATCGCCGGTGCGTCGAACCCGGACATCTACCAGGTCATCGTGC
>Ga0335072_10001093_pt1 | contig 45944 bp, 34 predicted proteins | sample Lox_Sample_21_FD_206725 | JGI IMG/M metagenome (GOLD analysis project Ga0335072, IMG submission 206725) | Soil microbial communities from Loxahatchee National Wildlife Refuge, Florida, United States - Lox_Sample_2.1 | ecosystem: Environmental > Terrestrial > Soil > Wetlands | place: USA... | reverse complement strand
GCACGGCTCTGCGCGTTGACTTTTGCGGGCGCGGTCTCGCGCAGGAAGAGCGTGAGCACGGCGGCGATGACCGCACAGCCGGCCGCGATGTACATGGGAGCGGGCAGTCCGAAGCGATCCGCCGCACGTCCGGCCAGCGTGGGGACGGAGCTGCCTCCCAGAAACTCACCGATGCCCATCACGAGTCCAAGCGAGGTGCCGAGATAGCGCGCGGGGATGCTCTCCGAGGGAATGGTCGCCATGAAGAGCGGGAAGGTGCCGCTCGCCGACCAGCCGACGAAGATGAGCACCGCAAGCACCAGCACCGGGCCTGAGAAGTACAGCGCCGCGAAGGGGTACAGCACCCCGATCAGCGTGAAGAGGACCATCACGGGCTTGCGCCCGAGGCGATCCGAGAGCCCCGGCACGATGAAGGCGAACACGGCGGCGGAGATCCCCAGGACGCTCATGAGCCACTTCATCTCGGAGGGGCTGAAATGGCGGAAATTCACGTACAGGGTGGGCAGGAAAGCCCAGCCGACGATCATCCACGGCACCATGAAGCAGCTGATCACGATGCACAGCCACATGTTGCGATAGCGGAAGAGCTCGCCCACGCTTCTGCCGGCCGGGGCGCCCGGATTCGCGTGAGCGGCGTGGCTCACCTCGTGCCGCTGCGGCTCGTGCACCCATCTCCAGATGAGCGCCGCGCAGATCAGCCCCGGGAGCGCCGCGATGAAGAACGCGCTGCGCCAGTTGAATGCCTGAGCGAGGCTCACCAGCACGATCGGCGCGAGGAACGAGCCGATGAAGTTGCTGCCGAGGTTCTGCATCACCCCCATGTTCAACCCGCGACGCGAGTCGGGTGACTCGAGCGCCACGAGCGCCTGCGAGATGGGCATGATCGGCCCCTCGGCAAAGCCCATCAGCATGCGCGAGGCAAGCAGCACGCCGAAGGAGGGAGCGAGCCCCGAGAGGACCGAGCATACCGAGAAGATGACGACCGCCGTGAGCAGCAACGCCTTGCGATGCCCGTAGGAGTCCGTCAGCGCTCCAACCGCGACTCCCGAGATCGCCCACGCGAAGGACAGACCCGAGGCGAGCAGGCCGATCTGCGTGTTGTCGAGATGCAGGTCCGGCGCGACGAACGTCGAGAGATTCGTCATCGCGTTGCGGTCGAAGAACACGAAGCCGAACATCACGGTGAGAACCGCGATCAGCCGGTTCTCGTAACGCCAGAAACCGCGCTCCTGCATGCCCTTCCCCTCGCTCTTGGATGCAGCCGTCCACGATACTACGTCGCGCGCCTTGGCAATTCGAGCAGCGGTCGGAAAGCCGCGGTCCTCGGCTGTCGCAGGTGACTCGCTGTCGGGCCCGTGGTATTGACGTCGCCCGCCACCCGATGCGGAGGAGCCCCGTGGACCGCGATTTCCCCATTCCTCGCCGGCAGTTTCTCGAGGCCAGCGGCCTTCTGACCGGTGTGCTCGCGGTGGGCAGTCCCCTCGCGCTGGTTGCGCCGGGGCGCGCCTGGGCGCTCGATCTCGAGCGGCTGACGAGCGCCGAGGGGCGCACCCTGCTCATGGCCGCTCGAACCATCGCCCCACATGACAAGCTCGACGATGCCGCATATGCGGTGGTCGTGCAGGCGCTCGATACGCAAGCTGCGGGCGATGCACACGCGCTGGCCCTGGTGCGCACCGGAGCCCAGGGGCTCGGCGCAGACTTCGCCGCGCAACCCGAGCTCGAGCGCGTGCGTCGCCTGAAGGCCATCGAGGCCTCGCCCTTCTTTCAAACGCTGCGCGCAACCACGCTCGGCACGCTGTATTCGACGCCGCTCGCTTATGCGTATTTCGGATACCAGGGCGAGGCGTTCTCCAAGGGCGGATACCTCGACAGAGGGTTCAACGATCTGCGCTGGCTGCCGGAGGTGCCGCTCGAGGACGGCGGCCCGGTGCCCGGCCAGGCTTGAGAGGCGGACATGGCTGCCATCGCACACGATGACGATCGCGCAGTCGTCATCATCGGATCGGGCGCGGGCGGGGCGACTCTTGCCCACGAGCTCACGCGGCGTGGCATCGAGGTGGTGCTGCTGGAGGCCGGCAAGCGCCAGTCGCTCGCGACGTTCACGCAGGTGCCGGGAGCGGCGTTCGCGCAGCTCACCTGGCTCGATCCGCGCACGCAGTCGGGCACCTGGACGGTCGTCGAGGATTACCCGACGCTCCCCTCCTGGACCTGCAAGACCGTGGGCGGAACCACGGTGCACTGGACCGGGGCCACGCCGCGCCTGAAGCCCTGGGAGCTCAAGCCGCGCTCGACCTACGGGGCCATCTCGGGGACCTCGCTCATCGACTGGCCGGTCTCTTACGAGGAGATCCTCCCGTACTACGAGCGCGCCGAGCGGCGCATGGTCACCACGCGCCGCAACGGCGTTCCCGGCCTGCCCGCCTCGAACAACTTCAAGGTCATGTACAACGGGGCGCGGCGCATCGGGTACCGCCGAGTCCACACCGGGTACATGGCCATCAACACGCGCCCTGCGGACGATCGCGCGTACTGCATCCAGCAGGGATTCTGCGTGCAAGGCTGCAAGACGGGCGCCAAGTGGAGCACGCTCTATACGGAGATCCCGCGCGCCGAGGCGACCGGCCGGCTGGATCTGCGCATCGAGAGCCGGGCCACGCGGATCGAGCATGGGCGCAACGGACGCGTGACAGGCGTGGTGTACCGCGATGCGGCGGGCATCGAGCGGCGCCAGAGGGCGCGTGTGGTTTGCGTCGCCTGCAATTCGGTGGAGACCCCGCGACTGCTGCTGCTGTCGGAGTCGGCCGGATTCCCGCGGGGGCTTGCCAACTCCTCCGATCAGGTGGGACGCAACTACTGCCATCACGTGAGCGGCTTCATCTGGGGATTGTTCCATCAGCCGGTGGATTCCTGGCGCGGCACCACACTCGCCGGGATCATCGAGGACGAGACGGTGAACGACCCCAAGCGCGGCTTCGTCGGTGGCTATCACCTCGAGCTGGTCGCGCTCGACCTGCCGACGTTTCCCCAGGTGGGGCTCCCCTATGGATGGGGCCGCGACTTCGCCTCCATCATCGACGACTACCGCAACATGGCGGGCATGTTCATCAACGGAGAGGACTTGCCGCGCGCCACCAATCGGATCAGCCTCGATCCCAAGGTGAAGGATGCGCTGGGTCTGGCCGTCGCGCACGTTCACGTCGACGATCACCCGAACGACGTTGCGATGCGGACCCACGCGCAGCAGCAGGGGCGCAAGGTCTACGAGGCGGCAGGCGCCAAGCGCGTGGTGCTTTCCCGGCAGACGCCCGCCACGCACAACATGGGCAGCGCGAGGATGAGCGCAAGCCCGGAGCAGGGCGTCTGCAACGCACACGGCCAGACCCACGACATCGCGAACCTCTTCATCTCCGACGGCAGCCAGTTCAGCAGCCCCGGATCGGCGAATCCGACACTCACCATCGTTGCGCTCGCCTTGCGTCAGGCCGACTACATCGAGCGCCAGATGAGCACCCGAGCGATCTGACCGCCCGCGGGAACATCGGCCGCCTGCGCTCGCTCGCACGTGCGTATCACCTCGTTGCTCAAGGGCAAAACCTCATGCACATCCAGTGCCGCACTCACTCAGCCTCTCACCGGGGGCTTGCACTCATCGTGCTGACCTTGCTCGTCGCCGCTCTCACCGGCGCTCAGGCCAGCGACCACTTTGCATCGAGCACGGCGCGCAGGGGCTACTACCGGTTCCCGGCGCTCCATGGCAGCACCATCGTCTTCACCGCCGAGGGGGATCTGTGGACCGTGGGCGTGGAGGGCGGTGTCGCACGCCGGCTGACCTCCAACTCCGGCGTCGAAAGCCACGCTGCCATCTCGCCGGATGGCACGACCGTCGCGTTCAGCGCCCAGTACGAAGGGCCCACGGATGTCTACACCATGCCGATCGAGGGCGGCTTGCCGCAGCGTCGCACCTGGGATGGGGACGCGCTGGTTGCGGGCTGGACACCGGATGGGAAGGTGCTCATTCGCACACGCCGTTACGCGACGCTCCCCGACAGTCAGCTGGTCGCGATCGGCAACGCAGGCGCCCGCGAAGTCCTGCCGCTCGCCCAGGCTTCCTCGGGCAGCTTCACGCCCGATGGTAAGACCTTGTTCTTCACGCGGCTCGATCGCCAGCCGAGCTCGACGAAGCGCTATGCCGGGGGGACCGCCGAGAGCATCTGGCGCTATACACAAGGTAGCGACGAGGCGGTCGATCTCACCGCCGATTGGGCGGGCACGTCGGACAACCCGATGCCCTGGGGCGGCCGCATCTACTTCCTTTCCGATCGCGACGGCGTGATGAACGTGTATTCGATGGATTCCCGAGGACACGATGTTCGCGAGCACACGCATCAGCGCGAGTTCGACGTGCAATCGGCCTCGCTCTGGGATGGACGGATCGTGTACCAGTGCGCAGCGGACCTCTGGTTGCTCGACCTTGCAACCGGACACGAGGCGATCATTCCCATCACGCTCGCCTCGGACTTCGACCAGCTGCGCGACCACTGGGTCGCGAGGCCTCTGCAGTACCTCACCACCGCGCACATCGCGCCCGATGGCAGCGCCGCGGTGTTCACGGCGCGTGGGGAAGTATTCACGCTCGCGCCGAACGGAGGGCGCATCGTCAAGGTGGCCGGCGACTCGAGCATCCGCTTCCGCGAAGCGCGTTACCTGCCTGATGGCAAGGCTATCGTTGCGCTTTCCACACAGGATGGCGAGAGTGAGTTCTGGAGGTATCCCGCCAATGGCCTGGGCGAGCCGCAGCAGTGGACCCGCGGCGCCACGGTGCTGCGCTGGGACGGGGTTCCCTCGCCGGATGGGCGCTGGCTCGCTCACCGCGACAAGGATCAGCAGCTCTGGCTGCTCGACATCTCGACGCACCGGAACACGCGCATTGCCTCCTCTCTGGAGGGCGACTTCCTCGATCTCACCTGGTCGCCCGATAGCCAGTGGCTCGCCTACGTCGAGTTGGCCGCCAACGGATACGCGCAGATCAAAGTGCTGCGCGCAGCCACCCGCGAGATACACCCCATGACGAGCGATCGCTACGACAGCGTGAGCCCGGCCTGGAGCGCGGACGGCAAGTGGCTCTACTTCCTCTCCGATCGCATGCTGAAGACGCTGGTCGAGTCGCCCTGGGGCCCGCGACAGCCCGACCCCTACTTCGATCGCTCGATGAAGATCTATCAGCTCGCGTTGACCGCGGGCGTCCGCTCGCCTTTCGACCCTCCGGACGAGCTGCATCCCGGGCACGAGCAGGCGCCGGCCGACGTGCACAAGGGCAAGGGCGACTCGCAGCGCGCGCCGAAGCAATCCGGTCCGGCGCTCAAGGTCGACATCGACTTTGACGGGCTCGCGGAGCGTCTGAGCGAGGTGCCCGCCCCTGCAGGGAACTACCAGGTGTTGCAAGCCAGCGCGAAGCGCCTCTGCTGGCTCTCGGCGAGCGATGAGGCCCCTCCGAGGCTCGCGCTCGAATGCCTGCACATTGCCAGTGACGGGGACCCTCCCGAGACGATCGCCTCGGACGTGAAGAGCTTCGAGATCTCGCTCGACCGTCGCAAGATGCTCCTGCGCAAGGCGGACGATTTCTACATTCTCGATTCGGATGCGCCCGCGGATGTCCTGCAGCCGCGGGGTCCGGAGGAGACGCGGCAATTGGCCCGCTCGAGGATCGACCTGTCCCACTGGACGGTCATGACGAGCCCGCGTGCGGAATTCCGCACGATGTTCCTCAACGCCTGGCGTCTGGAGCGCGACTACTTCTACGACCGCCACATGAACGGTGTGAACTGGGCCCAGATGCGCGATCGGTACTTGCCGCTCCTCGAGCGCGTCACCGATCGCGACGAGCTCAACGATGTGCTCGCGCAGATGGTGGGCGAGCTGTCGGCCCTCCACATCTTCGTCTTCGGGGGCGACGACCGCAAACCCGCCGACAACATCGAGCTCGCCTCCTTCGGCGCGCTGCTGCGGCGAGATCCGCAGGCCGGCGGATTCGTCGTGCAGCACATCTATGCTCACGACCCGGATCTTCCCGACCAGGCGCCTCCGTTCGCCCGTCCCGATTCCCTGGTGCGCGAGGGGGAGACCCTCGTGAGTGTCAACGGCGAGAGCACGCTCGATGTGCAGGACGTGCGCGCGATGCTGCGCGGCAAGGCGGGTCAGCCCGTGTTGTTGCAGGTCAAATCGCCGCACGGAGAGCTGCGGGAGGTTCTGGCGCGGCCGATCACCCAGCAGCAGGATGCCGATCTGCGATACAAGGAGTGGGAGTACTCGCGCCGCCTGAAAGTGGAGTCGGAGTCGCAGGGGGCGATCGGCTATGTGCACCTGCGCGCGATGGGTGCTGGCGACATCGAGCAGTGGGCCCGCGAGTACTATCCGGTCTTCGATCGCCAGGGTCTCATCATCGACGTCCGGCACAACCGCGGCGGCAACATCGATTCCTGGCTGCTCGGGAAACTGCTGCGCAGAGCCTGGTTCTACTGGCAACCCCGCGTGGGCCGTCCGATCTGGAACATGCAGTACGCCTTCCGCGGCTACATCGTGGTGCTCTGTGATCAGGAGACCGCATCCGACGGCGAAGCGTTCAGCGAGGGCTTTCGCCGCCTGGGCCTCGGCAAGATCATCGGCATGCGTACCTGGGGAGGGGAGATCTGGCTTTCGGCCGACAACTTCCTGGTCGATCAGGGCATCGCAACCGCCGCGGAGACCGGAGTCTATGGCCCGGAAGGCAAGTGGCTCATCGAGGGACACGGCGTGGACCCCGATATGGTCGTGGACGACCTGCCGCATGCCACCTACGAGGGTCACGACGCGCAGCTCGACGCTGCGATTGCGTACCTGCAGCAGCAGATCCGCGCAAATCCGCGGCCGGTCCCGCAGGCGCCGCCCTATCCGGACAAGTCGTTTCAGTTGAAACCCTGATGAGCGGGCGATGGTCGTGAGGCAGCGCGTGAAGCACCGCTGCACCGCGCGGGCCCTCGCCTGGGCAGCGGGGCTTTGCGCGGCACTCGGCGCCGCGGCTTGCCCTGCGGGATCCGCCGCGGCCGGACCCGCTCGATCCAACCCTGCGAGGTTCACGGACGAAGCCACCTCCGTGGAGCGAGCGCTCCAGCTGCTCGATCAGCGGCTTGCATTGATGCCCGCGGTTGCCGCCTGGAAGTGGCAGCATCACGCTGCGGTATCCGATCCGCCGCGCGAGCAGGCCGTGATACGCGCTGCGGCCATGCTGGCCGCACCGCTCGGACTGTCCCCGCCTCCCATCGAGCGCCTGTTCACTCTGCAGGTGCGCCTGGCACGCGACGAGGAGGCCGAGCTGCACAGCCGGTGGCGTTGGGGCGGGTTCGACTTCCCGGGCCGCGTTCCCGACCTTGCCCTCGAGCTGCGACCGCAGCTCGACCGGCTCACGCACGAGCTGGTGCGTGCGCTGTATCTGTCTGCGCCGGCACTTGCTCGGCCCGACTTTGGCGCTCGGTATGCGCCGCGCGCTGCGCAGCTTCTGAGGAGCCCCGGTTGGTCCTCCGCGAGCCGCGCGGAGCTTCTGGCCGATCTGGGCGCGATACGGGTGGTGCCCACACCGACCCTGGCGCGCATCGAGGCCTCGCGCATCCTGAGAATCGCCACGACCGGCGACTACGCACCCTTCAGCGCCGAGCGCCACGGCGAGCTGCAAGGCATGGATATCGAGCTCGCCCTGGGGCTTGCTCGCAGGCTCGACGCGCAGCCGGTCTTCGTGCGGACCTCCTGGAGCACGCTGCTCGATGACCTGCGCCGCGGCTCATTCGATGTGGCCATCGGCGGCATCTCGGCGACGCCTGCGCGCGCCTCCGCCGCGGCCGTCTCACTTGCGTACCTGTCCGGCGGCAAGACCATCATCGCGCGCTGTCCCGATGCGCACCGCTTCGAGAGTCTCGCGGCAGTGGACCGGCCGGGGGTGCGCGTGGTGGTGAACCCGGGTGGGACCAACGAGCAGTACGTGCGCGCCCATCTGCACCGGGCGCGGCTCGTGCTCTACCCGAGCAACTCGACGATCTTCGATGAGCTGATCGCCGGGCGCGCCGATGTCATGATCACCGATGACGTGGAGGTGGAGCTGCAGACGCGGCGTCACCCCGAGCTGTGTCGCGCCCTGGGAGGTACGCTCACGCGCGCCGACAAGGTGCTCCTGATGCCTCGCGATCCGCTCTTCGAAGCGAGGGTCAACGACTGGCTGCGCGGGGAGCTCGCACGCGGCGCCCCTGCAGGCCTGCTGCGGCAGGCGCTGTCTGCGTCGGAGCAAGGGCGCTTGTGACCCGGGGCTCCACTCGCGTACGCTGCGGGCACACACGCGAGGGCTCCTCATGATTGAGTTCGAGACTTCCCACGGAAGCTTCACCGTCGAGCTGTTCCCGGCCGAGGCGCCGCAGAGCGTCGAGAACTTTCTGCGCTATGTCGACGAGTCGTTCTTCGACGGGACGGTTTTTCACCGCATCGTGCCGGGCTTCGTCATCCAGGGTGGCGGACTCACCGCGGACATGCGAGCCAAGCGCACGCGCGAGCCGGTGCAGAACGAGGCGAGCAACGGCCTGAAGAACCTGCGCGGCACGCTTTCCATGGCGCGCACCAACGACATCCACAGCGCCACGTCGCAGTTCTTCGTCAATCTCGCAGACAACGCCTTCCTCGATCACCGTGCCGGCAACTACGGCTACGCGGTCTTCGGGCGTGTGACCTCCGGAATGGACGTGATCGATCGCATCGCCGCCGTGCGCACGGGTCGTCGCAAAGGCTACGACGATGCGCCGCTCGAGGACGTCCTGATCATCTCAGCGCGGCGATCGGCTCCGACTTCTGGGGGAGCTGCGGCGCCCGGAACATGATGCAGTCCATCTCGAGCAGCCGCGGAAAGAAGCCGAGATTGTTCGGCACCAGCGCGGAGAGCTCGAACCCGAATTCCTCGTAGAACCGGATCGCCTCCTCGTAGCGCGGCGATTCGGCGTACAGCCGACGGATCGCAAGCTCGCTCTGCAGACCGACGAACTCGCGCAGCCGCTCACCGGCGCCGGCGGCGACCGCCAGGTCGTGTCCCTGCGTATCCATCTTCAGGTACGGTCGCTGGAAGCCGAGCTTTGGCGCGTACCGGGCGAGCTCGTCCGCGAGGGTCGCCGTACGCACCCGCACGGCGCGCACCTGTTTCCTTTCGTTCTCGAACTGCGCCTCGCCCAGCGGCGAGAGCGCGTGAAATGAGCTCATCTCGTCCGCGTCGTAGCAGTTGAAGGTTGCGAAGCCGCTCGCCCGATCCAGAGCGAGCTCCTCGACGTGCCACGCGCGGTCCCCCGCGGCGGCCGCCCTCAGCTTCGCGGCGGTCTGCGGGATCGGCTCGTACGAGATGATGTGGCCTCGGTAGCCCACGTGCGCCCGCAGCATCGTCGCGTATTGCCCGACGTTCGCGCCCACATCGAACACGCAGTCGACCTGGAAGTGCCGGAAGAAGCGCCTGAGGTGCTCGCGCTCGAATATACGGGCGGCCTCGCCTTCGGGCACGAGCTGCACGTGCAACGAGCGCTCGATCCCTTTTCGCACCAGCCTGCGTGAGCGCTTGAGGAGGCTCCTTGCAAGTGTCGGCATCGCGCACCCATCCGTAGTGAACTGAACCGCCGAAGCAAGCGGAATGCCGCGCTGGGTCGCGAGCTTGCGACGCCCGCTGCGCGCCCGAGCCCGAGCCCGAGCCCGAGCCCGAGCGGGCGGGTCGGGGCCCTGCCTAGGGGAGCTGCTCCTCGCTGACCCACCAGCCGTGAATGCCTCCGTTGATGCGGAACGGGAGCTTGACGCAAGCGACCGCCCCATCCTCCATGCGCTGCGCGTCGACCACCACCAGATCCGAGCGCCCGTGCAGCAGCCGGTTCGCGATGCCCACGATATAACCATCACCCTCGGGAGCGCGCTTGGAGCGCGGCACGAAGACGCACTCCTGAAGAGTCGACTCGCTTCCCGCGAAGAATGTCGCGGTCTTGCGCGTGGCGTGATCGAACCGCGTCCAGCAGTTGACCGGCTGGGTCAGCACCTGGGCCAATCGCTCATCGAAGGGACGTGAGGGATCCATCGTCGGCATGAAGCCGTAGCGGTAGGGCAAGGTGTGATAGCGGTCATCCTGACGGGGGAGGATGCCGACCGAGGGGTACAGCACCTCCATGTCGTACGCGCGGGCATCGGCCCGGGCCACGTCGACCGTCAGGCGCGTGACCCGGCCCTCGGCCGCGCGCGGATCGTAGGGCTCACCGTGCGCGTTCGGGAAGAAGGGAAACTGATTCTTCAGCGCCATGTCCATGTCGATGTGGAGCCGCTCTCCCTCGGAGAAGGCTCCCATCACATGCGTCGCGCAGCGCTCGGGCCCCTTGAGCCAGCGCAAATCACGCCCGTCCCCGCCGCGACGCATCACGCCGAGCCACGTCGGCAGCCGCGAATCCCATGCGAAATGCACACCGCCGCGCTTCATCTGCTCGACATCGGTCGCCATCGGAATGACGAGGAACGCCACGTGATGCCGTGTGACGGCGAAGTCGTGCAGCATCCCCACGTAGGGCACCTTGATCCAGGCCCGCCAAGTGATCCGGTCGTTGCGATCGATCGCGAACACCGACACGTCATCGCTGGCCTCACCTTTGGCCTCGTAGCCGAATGCGAGCATCTCGCCCGTCTCGGGATCGAGCTTGGGGTGCGCCGTGAACGTGCGACTTTCGAGCGTGCCGTTGAAGTCGTAGCAATCGTCGAGCGTCTCGAGCGTGCGGGGATCGAGCACGACAGGCGGGCTGTCCTCCTTCAGGGCGAGGAGCTTGCCGGCGTGATAGACCACATGGGTGTTCGCTGTCCCACGGCTCAGCGCCTTGACGGAGGGGTCGTCGGTGTACGGATTGCGGTACATGCCGAAGAGCGAGCGCCGGGCAGCCTCCTGCGCCTTGAAGCGCTGCGTGCGCGCGTAGCGAGTCCTGAAATCGACGTGCCCCTTCGAGAAGCGGAACATCGCGACGTGACCCTCGCCATCGAAGGGAATGTTGTCGGGACACTTGGGTGGATACTGATAGTCGGGACCCACTCGATAGAACGCCCCATTGAGATCCGCCGGAATCTCGCCCTCGACCTCGCAGTCGCGCAGGTCCACCTCCGCCCGAAAGGGCGCGCCGAAGCGCTTGAACATCGGGTTGTCGGAGAATCGCACTGGGGTTGACTTGGGGGCTTCGGGCACGGTGTTCATGGGGGAGCGCCTCGGGCAATGGACAGATCGACGAGGATCTTGCTGCCTTCCTGACGGTGCAGCCGCTCGAAGCCGTCCTCGATCAGCCGATCGAGAGCGATCGTCTCGACCCAGCCGGCTTCGGGGTAGGCGCCCGCGGCCATCTCCGCGATGACCGAAGGAAAGGCGTTACAGGAAAGCGCAACGCCGGTGATGTGGGCCTCGGACATGAGAATGTCCATCGGGCTCACCTCCAGGGGCCGCGAGTGGATCGCGACCACCACGACTTTGCCGTCGATCGCGGTTCCGTGCAGGGCGGCCTGGAAAGCCGCCGGCACGCCAGCCGCGTCGATCGAGGCATCCGCGCCGCGGCCGCCGGTGAGATCCTTGATGGCATCGACCACATCGCACCGGCGCGGATCGAGAATGCGCTCGGCGCCGATCGCGCGCAGCACCTCACGCCGCGCGGGCGAGGGGTCCGAGAGGATGCACTGGACGCCGCGCCGGCGCAGCGTGAAATACACGCCGATCCCGATCGGTCCCGCCCCATGGATCACGGCGGTCTGTCCCGCCGAGAGCTCGCAGCGATCCGCCGTGCGCCAGGCGATCGCCATCGGCTCGATCAGAGCTCCCTGCATGGGCGTGATTCCGGGTGCCAGCTTGTGGGCCATCGAGCGGCGCACGACCGTGAACTGCGAGAGCCCTCCTCCCCGGCGGTTGTAGCCGTGGAAGGCGAGCAGGGAGCAGTGGTTGTAGCGCCCGGATGTGCAATCGAGGCAGCGGCCGCAGGTCTCCACCGGCTCGACCGCGACCAGGTCGCCGATGCGCAAGTCCTCGATTCCCGCCCCGAGCTCCACGACCTCGCCGCTGAGCTCGTGGCCGAGAATGACCGGATTCTTCACCCCCGTCAGCGGGTGAGGCGTCGAGCGCGTGGTCAGCGGGCCCTCGTAGTACTCGTGCAGGTCGCTGCCGCAGATGCCGTTGTACAGCACCCGCAGCTTCACCTCGCCCGCGCCGGGCGAGGGCTCCGGCACCTCCTGCAAGCGCAGGTCCCGGCGACCATGGAAAACTGCCGCGCGCATGCCCGCCAGTTTATCAGGACGCGCAGCGCCCCCGGACCTCAGGCCTGGGCGTGAACCGAGGCGGCGAGATCGCGGTGTGACAGCAACCGGATGGGCACGCTCGTCACGCGCCACACCTCGGTCGCGTATTCGCGCACCGTACGGTCGGAGGAGAACTTCCCCGAGCGCGCAACATTCAGGATCGACATGCGAGCCCAGCGCTCCGCATTCGCATAGGCCTCGCCCACGCGGCTCTGGCAGTCCACGTACGACTGGAAATCGGCGAGCACGAAGTACGGATCCCACCGCAGCAAGCGCTCGATGAGCGGCCGGAACAGCTCGGTGTCGCCCCGCGAGAAAAAGCCCTCGCTGAGGAGTTCGATCACCTGCTGCAGCATCGGGTTGCGCCCCCAGTGCTCGGCGGCCCGATGCCCGCTCGACTCGAGCGCGGCAACCTGCGCGGCCGAGAGGCCGAAGGAGAAGAAATTCTCCGCGCCCACCTCGGCTTCGATCTCGAGATTCGCCCCGTCGGAGGTGCCGATGGTGAGCGCGCCGTTCATGGCGAACTTCATGTTCCCCGTTCCGGATGCCTCCTTGCCGGCGGTGGAGAGCTGCTCGGAAAGATCCGCTGCCGGATAGATGCGCTGCGCCGTGGTGACGTTGAAGTTCGGAACGAACACCACCTTGAGAGCATCGCGCACTGCCGGGTCCCGATTGATCACCTCGCCCACGCAGTTGATGAGCTTGATCATCAGTTTCGCCAGGTGATAACCCGGCGCCGCCTTGCCGCCGAAGACGAACGTGCGCGGCTCGATGCTGCTGGCCGCATGCCCGCGCAGCTGCAGATACAGCGCGATGACGTGCAGGATGTTCAGGTGCTGGCGCTTGTATTCGTGGATGCGCTTGACCTGCACGTCGAACATCGAGCGCGGATCCACCGTGGTGCCGGTGCGCGCGGCGAGGAATGCGGCGAACTCGCGCTTGTTGGCATGCTTCACGCGCTGCCACTCCGCACGAAACCCGCCGTCGTGCGCGAACGGCTCGAGGCCGCGCAGCTGCTCGAGGTCGCCGACCCAGTCGGTCCCGATCGCCTGGCTCACGAGCCGTGCGAGCCGCGGATTTGCCAGGGCGATCCAGCGCCGCGGCGTCACCCCGTTGGTCTTGTTCGAGAATCGCTCCGGCCACAACGCGTGAAAGTCCTTCAGGACGTGCTCGCGCAGCAGCCGCGAGTGCAGATCCGCGACGCCATTCACGGCGTGGCTGCCCACGCAGGCGAGATGCGCCATGCGCACGTGCCGCTCGCCCGCCTCGTCGATGAGTGACAGCGCCGCGACCCGGCGCTCGTCGCCCAGATAGCGGATGCGCACCTCGTCGAGAAACCGCGCATTGATCTCGTAGATGATCTCGAGGTGTCGCGGCAGCACCTTGCGTAGCAGGGCGACGGGCCAGCACTCGAGCGCCTCGGGCAGCAGCGTGTGGTTGGTGTAGGCGAACGTGCTGCGGGTGATCGACCAGGCGCGATCCCATTCCATGCCGCGCTCGTCCACCAGCAGGCGCATCAGCTCGGCCACCGCGATCGAGGGGTGGGTGTCGTTGAGCTGGATGGCGAACTTCTCGTGGAAGCGCTCGAGGGGGATGCCTTGCACGCTCAGGATGCGCAGCATGTCCTGCAGCGAGCAGCACGTGAAGAAATACTGTTGCTCGAGTCTCAACTCCTTGCCCGCGGCCTGATCATCGTTCGGATAGAGCACCTTGCTCAGGTTCTCGGTGCTCACCTTTTGATGCACGGCGCCGTAGTAGTCGCCGCGATTGAACACGGCGACGTCGAAGGACTCCGGCGCCTCCGCCCGCCATAGCCGCAAGGTGTTCGCGGTGTTCACCCGGTAGCCCAGAATGGGTGTGTCGTAGGGAACTCCTCTCACGGTGCGCTGCGGCACCCAGCGCACACGCAAGCGTCCCTGCTCGTCCGCGGAGTGCTCCGTGTGTCCGCCGAGCCGCACATCCACCGCCCACTCCGGCCGCAGCACCTCCCACGGATTGCCGAATCGCAGCCACTTGTCGGTGCGCTCGACCTGCCAGCCGTCCACGATCTCCTGATCGAAGATGCCGAACTCGTAGCGGATGCCGTAACCGAGCGTGGGAATCTGCAAGGTCGCGAGCGAGTCGAGAATGCAGGCGGCGAGACGCCCGAGTCCGCCGCTGCCGAGCCCCGGCTCGTCCTCGGCGCCCAGCAGCTCCTCGAAATCCAGACCGAGCTCGCCGATCGCCTGGCGGACCTCGTCGTAAATCCCGAGGTTGATGAGGTTGTTGCCCAGGTGTGGACCGGTGAGAAACTCCGCGGAGAGATACACGACCGTGCGCGAGCCGTGCTGGGTGTACGCCTCCGCCGTGCTGATCCAGCGATGCAGCATGCGATCGCGAATGGTGTACGCAAGCGCCATGTAGTAGTCGTAGCGTGTGGCGAGCGCGGGGATCTTCCCCTGCACGTAGAACAGATTGTCGATGAAGGCGCGCTTGAGAGCCTCCTTGTCGAGCGCCACGCGCCCGTCGGCCGGATACGCGCCCGTGCGACGATTGCCTGCGGGGCCGTGCTCGGTCGGCCCCGTGCAATCCAGCGAGCTGGCAACTGGAGCGTCCACAGCGCTCGTCGTGCAAGTTCCATGCAGAATTTTGCGCCTCGCCAGGCCGGCTCACGCCGCCTGGCGCGCGTGGCCTGCGCACCAGAATGGTTCCGAGCCGCCGAGGCTGCACGAGAATGGGTCCGCGACCCCTGCGGGTGCGCCCGGCCATGGGCACACGGTTTGCTGGTTAGTGGGCATCGAGCATGCGTGCTCGATGGTGCAGCGAAGATGGACTCACATCCCTCGCAACAGAAGCGCATTCCCGACGGGCTCGCCCGCTACCTCAACGAGCTGCGCGTGCGCGTGCACCGCTATCGCAGGTATGGAATTCTGCCCGAGCGCTGCTGCGGCCGGTTGCGCCTGCGAGCGCGCCGCGGCACCGGGCGCAGATGCCTGCTGTGCGGCGAGCCCATTCTGGCGAGCGAGCCGGAGATCATTCTCGAGCGCGATTCCGAGCCGGGTCTCCCCTCCGAGATGCCCACGTACCGGTTGCATCACCTGTGCCACATCGTGTGGCTGACCGAGAGCCAGTCCTCGCGCTCGCACAAGAGCTCGGGAAGCGCTCCAAAGCGCGGACCCTAGCGCTCGCCTGGAGCCATCCCTGGCCGTCGCAGCCGCTCAGTCGTGCGACTCGGCCCCGGCGGCGACCCATGCGAGCTCCGCATGGCTTACCGAGCGCACATCGAAGCGGCGCACTGCCGCACTCATCCGCGTGAGTGCCTGGGCAATGGGCATCGCCGGCGCGGTCGAGCCCTTCTTCGCCTTGTGAAAGCGCACGGGGTTCACGCGCGCCACCACATAATTGCGCAAGTAAGGGGACTTGAAGCCCCGCTCGGCGAGCCCGCTCACCACCCGCTTCACGGCCGTGTCGATCTCCTGCAGCCGTGCCGCATAGCCTGTACGCGCGCGCAGGCTCTTCGCGAGGCTCTGATCGTTGAAGCGATCGACCTTCTTGAGGAAGGGGCTGTATGCGCCGCCGCCGAAGCGCGCATTCTTCTCGTATACGAGCCCGAGCGTCAGAAGCTCGGCGGACTCGAACAGCTCGGCGAACTGTGACTCTGGCTTCTCGCCCTGCCGGGCTGCGAGGCTGCGAGCCATGCGCACCACCTCGAGACTTCGATCCTTGAGGTTGTGCGCCTTCTCCGTGTTGAGCGCCAGGATACGATAGGCGAGCGACTCATCCGGAGAGATCAGGGCCGTCACCAGCTTGAGCCCGAGAAACTTCGCGGCGGCCAGGCGATGGCGCCCGTTGGGCGTCCACCAGCACCCATTCGCGCCGCGCACGACGATCAAGGGGTCCAGAAAAGCCCCGGTCTCCTCGATTTTATCCGCCAGACGCCGCGCGTGAGTCGGCGACAGATCCCGCTGAAAGGGCGTGGGCTCCAGTGTGCCGATCGGCAAGACGGCGAGCAGCAAGGCCCGCCCGCTCAAGGGCTCGCGATAGGCCCCCACGGATGCGCCCCCGGATGCGCTGATGGCCGCGGCCACCTCTGCGATCTCGGGATGCTCGAGCCCGAGGGCGACCTGCCCGGCGTCGAGTCCGCGGGCCCGCGCGCGCGGGGCGAGCTTGCCACGCCCCGGCGATTTTGCCCGCGACCTCGCGGGTCGCGCTGTTCTCGAGCTGCGAGCCGGCATCCCACGAATCCTACCGCGGCAGTCCCATCCATTGCTCGAGGGGCTCGACCCGATTGCGGCTGACCGACAGGCGCGCGCCGCCCTTCAGCTGCACGGCGTAGTCTCCGCCCGGCTCCCGCAGCAGGGTGTCGATGCGCTCCAGACGCACGATCACCGAGCGGTGGATGCGAAAGAAGCGCGAGGGATCGAGCCGCTCCTCGAGCGTTTGCATCCGCTCGCGGATGATGTAGGTCTTCTCCCCGACGTGAATCTCGGCGTACGGACCGCTGGCGGTGATGTAGTCGATCGTCTCCACCGGCACCACGCGCACCTGCCCGCGCATCTCCACCGCGATGCGCTCGAGGTATGGGCCTCGCGTGGGCGCGACGAGCGTCGTGCCCGCGCCGGTGGCACCGGTGGCCTCGGCCGCCGCCCGCGCCTCGCTTTGCAGCAGGCCGCGAAGCTGCTCGGTCAGGCGCCCGACCTCCTTCAGCTCGATCAGGCGTCTTGCGCGCTGGAACGCTTGCTCGAAGCGCTCGTCGTCGAAAGGCTTGAGCAGGTAATCGACCGCCGCGACGTCGAAGGCCTCCAGAGCGTACCGGTCGTACGCCGTGACGAATATCGTCGGGGGCATGTTCTCCGCGCCGACCTCCCGCACCACCTCGAGCCCGGTGCGGCCGGACATCTGCACATCGAGGAATACCAGATCGGGGTGCAGCGAACGGATGGCGGCGACGGCTTGCTCTCCGTCGGCAACCGCGCCGACGATCTCGACGGCCTCCTCCTTGCGCAGCAGGTCCTCCAGGCGCTGGCGCGCGAGCGCCTCGTCGTCTGCGATCAGAACGCGCAGCGCTCGCGAGGGCGGCATCGGCCCCTACGCCTCGGCGGCGACGGCGGCTGCTCGAAGGTCGGCCTGAGTGTGGTAGGGCAGCGAGACCTCGGCCACGAGGCCACCGCCGTCGCCCGCGCGCAGCGTGAGGCTTTGATCCGAGCCGTAGAGCTGTGCCAGGCGCAGGCGCGTGTTGCGCAGTCCAACGCTTTCGCAGGGGACGAGCGTACCCTTCGGCAGCCCGGGGCCATTGTCGCTCACGCTGAGCAGCACACGCGTGCCCACGCGCTGCGCGCGAATCTCTATCCGTCCGGCCCCGATCATCTTGCTCACGCCGTGCTTCACCGCATTCTCCACCAGCGGCTGCAGGATCAGATTCGGCACGAGCGCGGCGCTCGCATCGGGCTCGGCGTGCACTCGCACGTGCAGCCGCCCCTGGAAGCGGATCTGCATCACCTCGAGATAGCGATCCACGAAGGTGAGCTCGCGTTGCAGCGGCACCTCCGGCTCGTCCGCCTCGTCGAGCGAGGTGCGCAGCAGCTCGCTCAGGCGGGCGATCATTCGCCGCACACCGCGCGGGTCGCGCTCGACCAGGGCCGAGACCGCATTGAGCGTGTTGAACAGGAAATGCGGATTGAGCTGGGTGCGCAGCGCCGTGAGCCGCGCATCCGCCAGTTGCGCCTGCAGCTGTGCGGCCTGCGCCTTCAGGTGCACCGCCTCCATGAGCCGCACGCGATAATTGAGGAAGTAGTTGCGCGCGAACCCGGCGGCCAGCACCGCCACGAACACGATGAACTCGTTCATGAACCAGAGCGCGCGCACGCGCGCGATCGCCTCCAGCTCGGGGGTCAGCGCCTTGGGCGAGTAGTACAGCTGATGTCGAAGATAGGACGTGGCCACGTCCACGCCCACGGCGAGCACCAATCCCAGCACGACGAACATCGCGCGCGACAACCAGCTCGAGCGCTCGAACGTGTAGCGGCTGGCGAGCCTGAAGATCGGCAACGTGAGCAACGCCCAGAGGTAGGAGTTGCCGAAGGCGAGGAACACCGGGGCGAGCGGCACGACCGGCTGCCAGGGATGCGCGGTGCGCGGCTCGAGCAAGGAGTTCGCCGACGTGAGAACGGCGATCAGCGTCCAGAAGCCAAGGACCAGCAGCAGCTCCGTGCGCGTGAAGGGGGCGCGCTCGGGGTACGGGTCGGGGTATGGCTCGGGAGGTGGGGAGGGACCGGCAGGCGAGCCCGCGCCGGCGCGCAGATACGCGTCGAGGCTACCGTTGGCAGACAACGCTGGCGGTGAGAGCCCGGGCACGCGACTAGCATAGGCGGCGGCCCCCGAGCAAGCAAAGTCGGCGTTCCGAGTGGCATCGCAGGCGACATGAGCTGTCGGGCGGGTGCAACGACTGTGGCGGTCGGGCCCCTCAGTTCTCGCCCGGCAGGACGATCGGGATCTCACGGGCCGGGTTGTACACGCGGATGACGTGCAGCGGCTTCACGCGGCCCTCCCCGGAGACATCGATGGTCTCGATGAGCTGGCCACCCTTGTCGGACAGGCGCAGCTTCTCGGTCGCGTGGGGTCCCACCTGCGGCTTGATCTCGATCCAGTATTCCTTGCCCTTCCAGCCCGAGCGCTGATCCGCCACGCCACTCGGGACGGACACGACGCTGCGCTCGCCCGGCACGAAGCTGCGTGTGGTCTCGCCGTTGCCGATGACCAACTCCTCGGGCCGCTGCTCGATCTTCAGGAAATCCCCCCCCGCGAGCAGCGACAGCTGCAGCGAGATGTCCGGTGGAATCTCGGTCGAGTCGTAGCCGTACTGCCGCGAAGTGCGCCCGCCGCCGCGAGCCGAGCTGGGCGGCCCCTGATCGCCGCCATCCCCCGGGCCGCTCGTATCGAGGCCGGTATCGGAGGATGGTCGCTTGCGGCCGGGACGCACGAGTTGCCGCAGTGTCTGGCGAATGTTGGTGCTGGCACGGGGATCGAGCTGCCAGTTGCCTGCGAGGGTAACCCCCGGCGGAGGCTCCTCCTTCACGCGGCTCATGCCACTGCACGCGGTGAGCGCGATCGTGACACACGCAAGCGTGAGACAGGATGCGATGATCGGTGAGGATGGCATCGAGGGCTAAGTGTACCCTCGCTCGGCTACTTGAGGGATACCACGAGCTTGGCGGAGTGGCTGCGCCAGTTGATCGGGATGACGAACGACCGGGCGCCCGACACCAGGGGGGGAGGGTCGGCGCGCTCGCCCGTCAGCACACTGGGCACCGAGATCACGAACTCGTTGCCGAAGTCGCGGCGCGCGTTCCCCGAGATGGTGTTCGCCACCTCGCCCACGAGGTCGCGCATGTTCTCGTGGCTGAAGTCGTTCTCCTGCATCTTCATGAGCAGAACCGTGAGCATTGCCTTGGGAGCCGTGAAGTACACGACCCCTTCGCGCCGCCCCGAGATCGTGATGACACCGGTGTACTCGTGCACCGCGGGCGACCCATCGGTCACCAGATAGGGCGAGCCGACGGTCGCCGGCTGCTGGGCGGCCACCTCGAAATAGTTCGTCGTCCCCTCGACGAAGGTCTTGAGCTCCTGTTCTTGCAGCATCGGTCAGTTGTCCATGGCGCCTGGTCGATCGGTTCCGCAGCGGTCAATCATCATTGATCAGCTCGGCGATCGCCTCGTTGAGCTGGCGATCGGTGAACGGCTTGTGCAGGAATCCGTTCGCGCCCTTCTCCATGGCATCGACCGCGGTTGCCTTGTCGGCGAGCGCCGAGATCACCAGGATGCGCACGGAGGGCTTCAGACGCACGAGCTCCTCGATGCACTCGATGCCATCCATCTGCGGCATCGTCAGATCCATGGTCACCAGATCGGGATCGGTTCTGCGAAACAGCTCGAGCGCCTCGACGCCGTTCGCGGCTGCGCCGACCACCTCGAGCTCCTCGAACTGCTGCGAGCGCTCGATGCGCCGTCGCATGATGTTCGAGTCGTCCACGATGAGCAGGCGGAAGGGACGCCGGTTCTCGGGCCGTGGCGCGGCTGCGGTCGGTGGCCTGATGCTCATGGACGGGTTGCGCTCAGCGCCTGAGGTGCAGGTGCGGGGGCAAGCTCAGGCCACCGCGGTGTCCGCGGCCGCAGGCGAAAGGGGCAGCGAGATGCGAAACCGCGTGAACTTGCCCGGGCTGGTGCTCACGGCGATCTTGCCGCCGAGCGCGTAGATGTTCCTTGCCACCACATCCATGCCGACCCCGCGGCCGGCATCGAGCGAGACCTCATCCTGGGTCGAGAAGCCCGGACGGAAGATGAGTGCCATGACAGTGCGGGTGTCCATGAGCTCGGCCTCCGTCGGGGTGACGAGCTGGCGGCGCACCGCCGCGGCGCGCAGCTGGTCGGGCAGGATGCCCGCGCCGTCGTCCTCGATGGTGAGCTCGTAGCCGCTGGCTAGCTTGCCGAACTCGATGCGCACCAGGCCGGTCTCGTCCTTGGCGTGAGCTCTGCGTACCTCGACCGCCTCGATGCCGTGCACGGCCGCGTTGCGAACCATCTGAATGAGAACGTCCTTGACCAGGGCGCCATAGACGGCGGGCACCTCGGCGAGCCCGCTCACGTCGAGCTTGAATCTCTTCTGATGGTCGTTTGCAAGCCGCGCCGCAAGCTGCTGGAGGGCCTGGGACAGCTCCTGTGCACGCCGCGGCGCACCCGCGTCGCCCCACCCGGCCGCATGCGGGGTCGTCTCCGCGGCCGGGCCTTCCGCAGCGCCCGTCAGTCGCAGCGCGGTCAATCGCGCGGCGAGCTCGCGCACCTGCTTCAGGTGCGCCATCAGCTCGTCGAGCTTCACCACGAGTGGCAGGAAATCGTTGCCCGAGAGCGCGACGCTCTTCTTCAGATCGGCGACCGCATCCTCGAGCGCATGCACGCGACGCGCGACGGTCATGAGCCCGAGCGCCGAGGCCTCACCCTTGATCGAGTGCAGCTCGCGGAACATGCCGTCGAGCTTCTTGCGGAAGTCTCCGTCGGTGCGCGCCGGCTCCTTGAGGATGGTGTTGACGAGCGTCAGGCCCGTCTCGGTCGCATCGAGGAAGCCTCCGAGCTGCACCGGATCCATGTGCATCACGCCCATCATCATGTCGACCTGCGCGCTCGCGTTCTCCTGCGACTCCTGCAGCTCGCGCGCGAGTATCACGCTCGAGGTGATGTCGGTCACGCTCACCAGGACGTGCTTGACCCCCTTCGGGCCCAGCACGCGGTGGAAATCGAACTGCAGGTAGCGCGCGTCCCGGCCTCCATGGCCGTTGTCCACATGGATCTCGAGCTGCCCGAGGGGATTGATGCTCTTCATCAAGTTCTCGTGGGCGCGCTCGCCCCAGAGCAGCTTGATGTACTTGGTTGCAGTGGCGAGCGTGCCGGCGGGCACGAGGTCTCGCAGCAGGTCCTCGAAGGGCAGGCCTGCGAAGTCGTTCCGGTCGAAGAGCCTGCTCAGTGCGTGCGACCAGACCGCGCCGATGCGGTAATCGGCATCGAGCAGGAAGAAGCCCTCGCGCACGGTTTGCAGGATGTCGCGAGTCTGCTCCTGGGCCTCACGGGCAAGCCGCTCCTCGCGCGCGCGGCTGACCTGCAAGTAGGCGGCGGCCGCCCCGAGGATCAGGGCGGCGAGCACACCGCCGGAGAGCAAGAGCCGCAACCGGCTCGCCTGCGCTGTTGCCTCCGACTGCAGTCGCCACGACAGCGCCCCGAGCAGCGTGCGCAGCCTCGCGGAGTTCTCGCGCGCGAACAGCTGCGCGCGCTTGACGCTTGCATAGTAATCGCGGCCCTCCCGCGACAAGGAGCTGCCCGCGTCGGTGTCCACGTAAGGCTGGCCGTCGAACGAGGTCACCGGATCGAGCACCGGGGCATACTCGCGCCACATGCGCATGGCCTCGGTGAGCTCGGTCGACCGGCCGAGGGGCGCCGCACTCAACCGCTCGAGATCGTGGTTGATCGAATCGGTCGTGGCCTTGAGGTCGGCGAGCGCCTGGCCCGCGTAGGCGCGCTCCTCCAGGCGGTCGCGCAGCGCCGCGAGCTGCTCGTTGAGAATCGCCGGATAGGCCTGCAGGCCGCTTGCCGTCTGCAGTCCGCCCACGTTCACCGTCACGCGAGTGGCCTGACGCGAGCCGATGAGCAGCACGCCGCCCATCACCAGCGTGAGCAGCAATCCGACCGTGACGGTGATGGCCTGACGGATCCTCTCCCCCGCCGAAACGTTGATCGCAGGCTCCGAGCGCATCGGTGCTTCAGTCCTTCGGTGCAGCGAAATGGATGACGATGCGCCACGGCATCTGCGTGGGCACGTTGTCGATCACGACGGGCTCGTAGCGCCAGCGGGACACGGCCCATACGGCGGCCCGATCGAACAGGTCGGGCGGCGTGGATTCGATCACGTGCACATCGCGCGGGTGACCCTGCAGGTCCAGAGTGAATCCAACGGTCACGGATCCGGAGATGCGCTGGTCGAGCGCCTCGGCCGGGTAATCGGGCGCCTCGTAGCGAATGCGCTTCGGAGCAAAGCCCGGCGGAATTCGCGGACCGGCACCGGGGCTTGCCGGCGCCGTCGCGGCGCCGTGTCCGGAGACGACCTGCTGCACCGCCTGCACCAGCGCCGGGTCGGCCCCCCAGCGCTGCGCGAGTGCGAGCTCCGAGTTCATCGCTGCGACCTGGCCGGCCCGTGCGGAGTGGGCGGCCTGCTCGACCAGCCGGGCAGCAAGCTCGCGTCCGATCGAATCGACGGTGCTGCTGTCACCGTAACCGCTCTTCAGCTGGTCGAGATAGTGGACGGCGCTGTCGTCGGGGGGATCGGTGAGGTGGCCATCCTGAATGCGTGCACGCGCGAGCTGCGCCAGTCGGTCGGACTCGAGCGTCGCGGCGCGCTGCCGCGCGGACGCCAGATCGCGCTGATAGGCGGCAAACTCGGCCGCGGTCATGCCGGCGGCGCGCGCTTCCCCGACCCACCTGTCGGCGTCGGCCGAACGGCCGGCGATCACCGCATCGCGCGCCTTGTGCAGGCACGCGGCCACCCAGTCGCGCGCTCCGTGCTCGGCGATCGCACTCTGGGGCGCGGCCTGCTCGAGCTGCTGCAAGTACGACTTCGCGCTATCGGCACCGGGCTCGACCAGCCGGCCCTCGCGAATCCTCTGGTCCAGAAGCTCCGCCAGGTGCTGAGCGCGAGCATCGATCTGGTGTCGGGCGAGCTCCGCGCGCCACCGCGAGAGCTCTGCGGACGACAGGCCGCCTCCCTGTTCGACTTGATGCAGCAGCGTGGCAGCCCGATCGGTATTGCCGCTCGCCAGGGCGCTGCTCCACTCACCGCGTAGGAGCTGTGTCTGGCGCGCCCCCAATCGAGCGTCGCCGGGCGCCGCGACCTTCAGTCCCGCGAGCGCCTCGGCGGCCTCCTCGTAACGACCGGCCGCGACGGCCTCGTCGAAGCGACCGCCCAGGAGCCCGGCCAGACGCGCCATGCCATCCCGCGCCTCGCCGCTTGAGGAGTCCACCCCGAGCGCGGAGCGATAGTAGAGGAGCGCAGAGTTGCTTGCAGGCTCGGTATAGCGCCGCTCGCGCATCGCAAGCCGTGCCTTCTCGAGCAACTCATCGAGGGTGCCCTGGGCGGCAGGAACTGCGGTGGCGACCGGCGCGGAGGCGACCGCCGGCGTGGATGCCGGCGACTGCTCCGCGGCGCCCGCCGTCGGAGACTGCGACGTGCGGCCCTCCATGGGGGCGCTCGACGCTGATGCGCTGCGTGCCGGCTGTGCAGCGGCGGGGTTGGCGGTGAGCTTCGGTGCAGCCGAGTGACCTCCCGAGAGGAAGAACCACACTGCTCCGGCGACCACGATTGCGGCGACGCCCACGAGCGCGCCGATGCGCACCGCGGTGGTCGAGCCCGCGACCGGTGCGACCTGGGTGTCCTCCAGCGCGGGTGTGGGGACAGGCTCGGGAACGAGGGGCGGCCGCGAATGGGCGCGGGCATCGGCACCGCGCGAGTGGCCCGCTGCGCCTCGCTGGCCACCGCGCTTCTCGGCAGCCTCGGCGAGCGCGCCTTCGAAGATCGCGGCCGTCTTGCGCCGGTCCACCGGGATGGGCAGCACCGCAAAGACCGTCGAGCTGCGCAGTGCGCCGGCGATGCCTTTCTCCGACTCGGTGGCTGCAAAGACGACGACCGGCACCTGCGGCGCTCGGGTGTGCACTCGCTCGACCTCCGCCCGCAGGTCGGCCAGTCCGCGCGAGTCGATCATGAGCAGCTGCAGCTTGCGCGACACCGCGACGTGCTCGAGCGCGGCGGCAACCGTTTCGACCGGCCGCACCGCGACCTGTCCGCCGAGCGCCTCGCCGAGCTCCAGGAGGAAGTCATCGTGCGAGGTGACCGCGAGCACCTCGCCGGATGGCTTGGTCGAGGGGTGAGCAGGGTGACTGGAGTCCCCACCTGCGTCGGGTGATCGCGATGCAGTCGAAGCTGGAGTTGCCACAGTTTAGACTCCGTGCGCAAGGGACACCGGGGCGGTCCCGAACGGAAGCGCCGAACCCCTCTCACGCGACTCTTCCAGGAGAATAGTTTCCGGCTGGGCAGTCGCCTTGCGGCAGTTCACATTAACGAGAGGGCGGCGTCGCATCCCGCCGACGAGTTACAGAAACTCTGGACGGCAGCGCGCTTTGCGGCGGGGAGCACCCACCGGGATGCGACCCCGGGGCCCCGAGGCGTTGCGGCCGCGCTTCAGCCGGTCGCGGGCTTATGGTCAGTTGCGGCACGCGATGTAGCCTGAAGGGCACGCCGTTTGCGACTCCAGAAACCGTGGACATCCATCCGCAGGCTGCCCCGGAGCTCGCGAGCCTTGCCGCGCGATTGGGCGAGATCGAGATCGCGATGCTCACCACCGAAAGCGCCGCGGGGGTGCTGCACAGCAGACCCCTGCGCACCCTGCAGATGGATGCCGAGGGAGCGCTCTGGTTCATGACGACGATCTCATCCCCGAAGATCGGAGAGATCGACGAGCATCGCCGTGTGAGTCTCAGCTACTGCCGACCCGTCTCGGAGACCTACGTGTGGGCCTGTGGCATCACTCAGATCCTGCGTGACGAGGCCAAAGCGCGCGAGCTGTGGACGCCCGCGCTGCGTCCGTGGCTCGCAGGGGGCATCGACGACCCGGAGGTCGTGCTGCTCAAGGTGACCGTGGAGGAGGCGGAGTACTGGGACACGCAGCGGCGCGCGGTGCTGCCGCTGTATCGCGCGGCGCACCGCTCCGAGCACGCGCGAATTCAGAATCCGCCCCCATCGCCGTGATGCGCGCGCCGGCGAGCGGCCGTCGCCAGGCGCGCGATGCTGCTCACCCGCACACGCAGCCGCCTCACGTTGGTGCGAAGATCAGCGCTGCTGCTCGATCGCGAGGCGCCTGCTCAGCGCGGCGTCGACGGCGAATCGCACCAGATTACCCAAAAGCACGCGCAAGAGCACCCTTGATCTGCCGCACGAAGCGGCCGACCATGCTCGCGGGCCGATGGCACAGCATTGGCATGTGCCAGCGGGCGGGGTCACGCTCGCACACGATCGCGCCGAGATGGGAATGCATTTTGCTTTAAGCAGTGAACAATTTATTGTTGTGATCGTCTTAACGTTGCAGATGATGCGGGAGTTGAGCCCCGTCACACTCCCGACGACTCGTCCGATTTAAGTTAAGGCCACTGTCGTCGCAGGGGGAACAGATGCACCGTACCGAAGAGTTCCTCGAATCCCTGAGCTCCTTCAGCCGCATGCATCGGGCGCAGCGCTGGGAAGGCACCTTCGGGGATTTCCTCAAGACGGTCCTGCCCGAGCGCCCGGCCGCCATGGCTCGCAGCAGCCATCAGTACATCTGGGACATGCTGCGCTGGCATGGTCAAAGCGCCCACTCGGATGCGAGCGAGAGCGCGAAGGCGCGCGAGCTGTTGAAGCGCGAGCTGTTCGGTATCGACGAGCCGCTCGGCCGGGTGGTCGAGTACTTCAAGGCTGCCGCCGCGGGCTCGGACGTGGGGCGGCGCCTGCTGCTCCTGCTCGGCCCACCCTCGGGAGGCAAGTCCACGCTCGCGATCCTGGTCAAGCGCGGCCTCGAGGAGTACAGCCGCACCGAGGATGGCGCGCTCTACGGCATCAAGGGCTCTCCGCTGCGCGAGAATCCCTTGAACCTCGTGCCCGCGAGCTTGCGGCCGGAGTTTCGCGAGCGCTATGGGGTGGACATACAAGGGGAGCTGTCTCCCTGGGCGCGCGATCGGGTCGAGCGCGAGTACGAAGGCGATTTCGTCCGCGTGCCGGTGGAGCGGATCTTTCTGTCCGAGGCTTCCCGGGCGGGCATCGGGACCTACGCGCCGCACGACCCCACGACGGCCGACATCGCCGATCTCGTGGGCTCCGTGGACCTCGCCAAGGTCGCCCAGATCGGCGACGAAGGCGATCCTCGAGCGTGGTCGTGGTCGGGCGCCGTGTATGCCGCGAGCCGCGGCATACTCGAGATGATCGAGATCCTGAAGGTCAAGCGTGAGTTTCTGTACCTGCTGCTCACCATGACGCAGGAGAAGAACGTCAAGGTCTCGCGCTTCCCGCTCATCTACCTCGACGAGACCATCCTCGCGCACACCAACCTCGCCGAGTTCCACAAGTTCCTGCAGGAGAAGGAGAACGAGGCGCTGCTCGACCGGATGGTCATCATCAAGGTGCCGTACGCGCTCTCGTATCGCGACGAGGCGCGCATCTATCAGAAGCTCGTCTCCGGTGCGCCCGCATTCCGCGACGTGCACCTGGATCCACACGTGCTCGACCTGGCGGCGGTGTTCGCCATCCTCACCCGCCTGACCAAGCCCGAGCGCGAGGGCCTCGATCTGCCGAAGAAGCTGCGCCTGTACGCGGGGGAGGCCGTCGAGGGCGTGCCGGATTCCGAGGTCACGCGCCTCAAGCAGGAGTCAGCCGATGAGGGCTTGACCGGCGTGAGCCCGCGCTTCGTCATCAATGCGATCTCGAACGCGATCACCCGCGGAAGCGCAAAGAGCCTGACGAGCATGGAGCTGCTGCTCGCGCTCAAGGACGCCATCGACAGCGACGCGCGCATCGACTCCAAGCAGAAGAAGGGCTGGGTGGACCATCTTGTCACGGCGCGCAAAGAGTTCTACAACCGCTGGGTGAAGGAGGATGTGCACCGCGCGATGTTCGCCTCTTTCGAGGACGAGGCTCAGCAGCTGCTCGAGAAGTACCTCGATGAGGTGGAGGCCTCGCTCGACCATCGCCAGGTCACCGATCCCATCACGGGGGAGACGCGTCCTGCAGATGAGCGCTTCCTGCGCTCCGTGGAGGAGAAGATCAAGGTCTCGGATTCCGGAAAAGTGTCCTTCCGCCAGGAGGTAGTGCGCAAGGCGATGGTGGCGTTCAAGGCCGGCGAGAAGTTCAAGCTCGCGAGCCACGCGCGCATGCGCGAGGCCATCGAGCAGTATCTGTTCGAGGAGCGGCGCGACGTGCTGCGCCTGGTTACCTCCACCGCTCGACCGGACGAGGAGGCGCGGCAGAAGATCTCGGTCGTGCAGGAGCGCCTCGTCCACGAGTACGGCTACGACGAGCACAGCGCCAAGGAAGCCCTGAGCTACGTCACGACGCTGCTGGCACAGGAGTAGCGCACACGTACGCACCTAAGGCAGGCAGGCGGCCATGAGCAAGAGCGGTGACGACAAAGGCGATCCGACCCTTGCCAAGTGGTACGACCTGTTCTCGCGGGGGGCTCGGGATTGGCTGCGGCATGACGAGAAGGTGCGCGAGTCCGTTCGCGAGCAATTGCCACAGATCATCGCAGGCGGAGACGTGATCAACGAGAGCGCGCGGACCGTGCGGGTGCCGGTACGCATGCTCGAGCACTATCACTTCAGGCTGCGACGTCCCGGCGAGTCCCAGGGCGTCGGCCAGGGCGAGGCGAAGCCCGGCGATGTGCTCGCCGATGCCAATGCCGATCGTGGCGCCCGCGACAAGGGGCCCGGCGGTCAGGACCAGGGCGAGATCCAGCTCCTTCTCGAGATCAAGATCGACGACATCGTCGACTGGCTGTGGGAGGAGATGCAGCTGCCGAACCTCAAGGCGCGCGTGGGTCCAGCCGACAGCACCGACTGGGTGCGCGAAGGATGGGATCGCAGGGGGCCCCGATCGCGACTCGACCGGCGCCGCTCGTTCAAGGAGTTCGTCAAGCGCCGGGGGCAGCAGCAGCAGTCGGGCCCCACGGGCTTCACGGACGACGACCTGCGCTTCAGGCAGCTGGCGCGCCGGCGTCAACCGGCCATTCACGCCGTCGTATTCTTCATGCTCGATGTGTCGGGCAGCATGTCGGATCGAGACCGCAGGCTCGCCAAGACATTCTTTTTCTGGGTCGTGCAAGGCCTGCGGCGCGAGTACCGCTCGCTCGAGACGGTGTTCGTCGCTCATACCACGGAGGCCTGGGAGTTCACCGAGCCCGAGTTCTTCCAGGTGACCGGCACCGGCGGCACCGTCGCCTCGACCGGCCTCAACAAGGTGCGGGAGATCATCGACGCGCGCTACAGCCCCGGGCGTCACAATATCTATCTGTTCTACGCCTCCGACGGAGACAACTCCGTCGGCGACCACGCCGAGTCGCAAACCGCGCTCGCGGACATCGTGCAGAAGGCCTGCTACAGCGGCTACGTCGAGGTTGCATCCGGTCTGTCGCGCCAGCTCGCGACCGAGACCGGGCGGCTGTTCGGTGAGCTGGCCTCGCAGGGTCAGCCCGCGGGCAGCTATGTCATCAACGACTTCAACGATGTGTGGGGTGCCGTGCGGCACTTCTTCACGGCCGAGCACGCGGCGCAGAGCGGCGCCGGGCCCGAGGGCTCTCAATGAGCGATCCGGCCGACTGGCAGAGCTACGTCCGGCGGCTCGAGGAGCTCGCCGTGCGCTCGGGGCTCTCGTTCTATCCGGTCGAGTTCGAGGCCGTCCCCGACAGCTTCATGATGGAGATCGCAGTGTACGGGCTGCCCGTGCGGATGCCGCACTGGTCGTTCGGGGTGCGCTACATCTACCAGCTCATCCAGCGCCACATGGGGCACTCGCGCATCTTCGAGGTCGTATTCCCCGGCAATCCCGGGCATGCCTACCTTGCGCAAAGCAACGGGCTCGCCGAGAACGTGCTGGTGACGGCACACGTGCTGGGGCACGCGGATTTCGCGCGCAACAACATGATGTTCCGCCGCTGCCAGGAGCAGGTGAGCGAGCACATCGTCGAGCATGCAGCCAACCATGCGCGCCAGATCCAGCAGGCGATCGAGACCCACGGCATGCAGAAGGTGGAGTCCGTGCTCGATGCGGCGCTCGCACTGGAGCAGCACATCGATGTGGACCAGAAGCTGAGGCGCGAGCGCTACCCGGAGTACCTCCCGGACACCAAGGCGCTCGTGGATGATGATTTCCGTCGCCGCTTTGCGGCGCTGGACCCTGCGGCGGCAGCGGGAGCGTTCGACAGCCGCAAGCGCGCGCCCCTCCCCCCGCATCCCGAGCGCGACATCCTCTGGTTCCTCGCCACCTACGCGCCGGAGATGGAGAGCTGGGAGCGCGACATCTTCCTCGCGGTGCGCGAGGAATCGTTCTACTTCTTCCCGGTGTTCGCCACGCAGATCATGAACGAGGGGTGGGCCTCGTACTGGCACGCGCGGCTGCTACGCGAGGCGGACTTCGTGCCGCAGCAAGCGTACCTCGATGCGATCAAGTGCCACTCCGACGTGGTGCGTCCGATCGCCGCCGGTCAGCAGGTTGCGCTCGCGATCAACCCATACCATCTCGGCTTCTCGATGTGGGAGAGGATCATCGAGAGGGAGGGACTCGAGACCGCCCGGCAGATCATGCGCGAGGACGATGACTTCAGCTTCGTGCGCAATCATCTCGATCGCGAGCTTGCGGAGCAGCTCGGGCTGTTCCGCTTCAACGCCCGCAACGACGGCCACATCAAGGTGCTCGGCCACGACCTGCACGAGCTGCAGGATGCGCTGCTCGCGCCGAAATACAATTTCGGGGCACCCTCGGTGAGCGTCGCGCACGTGCGCAACGATGGCACGCTCGAGCTCGAGCACGACCATGGCACCGACGGGCGCGGACTCGATCTCGAGCGCGGGCGCAAAGTGCTCGACTATGTCCAGCGCGTGTGGCGCCGGCCCGTCCTGCTGCGCACGATCGATCAGAACGGCGCATCGCTCGAGCTCGCGGCCTCCTAGGCCGCGCTCACCGGCCGGTCGAGCTCCGCGACGGCTGCGCTTGCGGACTCCACGCTTCCTCGTGCTGCGACGTGACGATCGACACGGGATCGCTCGCCGGGAACGAGTCCGCGAGCGCATCGTCCAGCATCTGCTGCACACGATCCGCTGATGCGGGGCCGGGCTCTGCCTCGGCCTGAGCGTCGGGCTGGGCCGTCGCGGCTTTCTCTGGCTCGTGTTGCGTCGCCATCTTCACCTCCTCAGCCGGGCACGACACTCTCATCGAACAGGATCTCGGTCGAGTGCGGCTCGCAGTTCCAGCATGCCACATTATGCTCGGGATATACCGGCGGGTCATGGGCGGGCTGGGTGCCGGGGGTGGGCTCACCGGGCGCCGGCCGTGGTGTCGTGGGTCCAGGCTGCGTGGGCCCTGGCGGCGGGTCGTGAGGCTGCGGCATCGGGCGCTGGGGTGGGGAAGGGGTTTCCATGGATCATCGGGCCTGCGAATGGCTTTGCCCGCGCTGAATTCAACGTCGATCCAGCGCCGGGGTTCCGCTGGAAGCGGGCATCCCGACAGGAGTAGGCTCTTGCCGAGAACAGCGCAATCCCGGCGGGAGCATCGACATGGGCTATACGACGCGGGGCATTCGCAACATCGCGCTCGTGGGCGCAGCGGGCGGCGGCAAGACGCTGCTGCTCGAGTCGCTGCTGCTGCAAGCAGGGGCCATCCGCGCCAAAGGCAGCCTGCAGCGCGGCACCACGGTGTCGGACTTCGATCCACAGGAAAGGCGCCTGCAGCACTCGCTCGATACGTCCATCTGCAGCTTCGATATCGGCGAGTCGCATCTGAATCTCATCGACACGCCCGGGTATCCCGATTTTCTCGGCCGGACGCTCTCGGTTCTGGAAGCCGTCGAGTCCATGGCGCTGGTGGTGAGCGCTACGGGCGGGGTCGATTCGATGACCCAACGATTGATGGAGTTTGCGCGCGATCGCGGGTTGTGCAGGCTCGTGATCATCAACAAGGTCGATGCCCGGGATGCGCAACCCGAGCGGGTGCTCGGAGAGCTGCGCGAGGCGTTTGGCTCCGAGTGCCTGCCCCTCAACCTGCCGGCCGAGAGCGGCGGCAGCGTCGTCGATTGCTTCTTCGAGCCCGACGGCAAGCGCCCCGACTTCTCCTCGGTCGCGAAGGCACACACCCAGATCATCGACCAGGTCGTCGAGGTGGACGAGGATCTCATGGCGCTGTATCTGGAGCAGGGCCAGGAGATCTCGCCGGAGCAGCTGCACGACCCTTTCGAGAAGGCCCTCCGCGAGGGCCATCTGGTGCCGGTCTGCTTCTCCTCCGCTGAAACAGGTGCAGGTGTCTCCGCGCTCCTCGATGTGTTCGTGCGGCTGATGCCCAACCCGGCGGAGGGCAATTCGCCGCCCTTCCTGAGGGGTCCGCTGGACGATGCGCAACGCGTGAGCGTCAGCCCCGATCCGGCGAAGCACGTCATCGCGCACGTGTTCAAGGTTTGCATCGATCCCTACGTCGGCAAGCTGGGCATCTTCAGAGTGCATCAGGGGACCGTGCGCACCGGCAGTCAGCTGTTCGTCGGCGATGCGCGCAAGCCGTTCAAGGTTGCGCACCTGTACAAGCTGATGGGGAAGGAGTCAGTCGAGGTGCCGCAGGCGATTCCCGGGGATCTCGCCGCCGTATCGAAGGTCGATGAGCTGCACCTCGATGCGGTGCTGCACGACTCTCACGACGAGGACCAGTATCATCTGAAATCCGTGCGGTTTCCTCCGCCGATGCTCGGGGTCGCAATCGAGCCCGAGCGCCGCGGAGATGAGCAGCGCCTGGCCGATGCCCTGCACAAGCTCCTGGCCGAGGATCCCTGCGTGCGCATCGAGAGTCACGCCGCGCTCAACGAGACCGTCCTCTACGGCATGGGCGATTTCCACCTGCGCGTGCTCCTGGAGCGCATGACCGAGCGTTACGGCGTGCACGTGAAGACCCATCCGCCCAGCATCCCGTATCGCGAGACCATCCTGCGTCCCGCCGAGGGTCACTGCAGGCACAAGAAGCAGACCGGAGGGGCCGGACAGTTCGGCGAGGTGTACCTGCGGGTGGAGGCGCTCGAGCGCGGGACCGGCTTCGAATTCGTGGACGATGTGGTCGGAGGCGCCATCCCCGGCCAGTACATTCCGGCCGTCGAGAAGGGCGTCCGCCAGGTGCTCACCGAGGGCGCCGTCGCCGGATTTCCGCTGCAGGACGTGCGCGTCACCGTCTACGACGGCAAGCACCATCCGGTGGACTCCAAGGAAGTCGCGTTCGTCTCGGCCGGGCGCAAGGCATTCATCGATGCCCTGCAGAAGGCGAGCCCGATCGTGCTCGAGCCCATCGTGCGCGTGGAGATCTCCGCCCCATCGGGCACCATCGGGGACATCACCGGAGATCTCGCCACCAAGCGTGCGCGCATCAGCGGCAACGATACGCTCTCGAGTCAGGTCGCCCGGGTCACTGCGCTCGTGCCGCTCGCCGAGCTCACGGACTACCAGTCGCGACTGAAATCGCTGACGGGCGGAGAGGGCGCCTACGCGATGGAATTCAGCCACTACGAGCAAGTGCCCGTACGGCGTCAGCAGGAGCTCGCGCAGGCCTGGAAGCCACGCAAAGAAGAGGAATAGCCGAGCTGCATGCGGCGTGCGCCCGCGGTGCGCACGGATACGGTATCGTGCGCCCCTGTGGTGCGGGGGAGTCCTCGTTGGTCGATCAAGCTGCCGCTGGACATGGGTCCTGAGCGGGGCTGGCTCGTGCGTGCGCTCGCCGGGCTTGCGCTCATCCTGGCCCTCGCGAGCACGAGCCTCGCGCGCGCCGAGGCATCCTACCGCTCGATCGATGAGCTGCAGCAGGCCATGGCGAAGGGGCAGCTCAGCTCCGAGGCGCTCGTGCACTACTACCTGGATCGCATCGAGGCCCTCGACCGGCAAGGCCCGAATCTGCATGCGCTGATCGCCGTGAACCCCGACGCGCTCGATCAGGCGCGGGCTCTCGATCAGGAGCGCCGGGAGCACGGACCGCGCGGTCCGCTTCACGGCATCCCCATCGTCGTGAAGGACAACATCGAGACCCAGGACCGGATGCCGACCACCGCCGGCTCGTATGCTCTTGCGAGCAATTTCACGCAGCACGACGCCCCGGTGATTGCCGCGCTGCGCGCCGCCGGGGCCGTGATCCTGGGCAAGGCCAACCTCAGCGAGTGGGCGGATTTCCGCTCGAGCCGCGCAACGAGCGGCTGGAGCGCGGTGGGCGGCCTCACCCGCAACCCTTACGTTCTGGATCGCACGCCGTGCGGCTCCAGCTCCGGCAGCGCCGTCGCGGTGGCTGCGGACCTCGCGGCTGCCAGCGTGGGCACCGAAACCGACGGATCGATCACCTGCCCGGCATCGATGGATGGCATCGTCGGCCTGAAGCCGACGGTCGGTTTGCTGTCCCAGCAGGGCATCGTGCCGGTCGCGCACAGTCAGGACACCGCCGGACCGATGGGCCGCAGCGTCGCCGACGTGGCCCTGCTGCTCACCGCGATGGTGGGTAGCACCGACTATACGAAGGCGCTCGATCCCAACGCCCTGCAGGGCAAGCGCATCGGCGTGCTGCGCTTCGAGCCCGGCAAGTATCCGCAGCTCGACATCGTCTACGCACGAGCGCTCGATCGTTTGAAAGACGCCGGAGCCACGCTGGTCGTGGTCACCGCTCCCGATGTGGCCCCGATCTGGGCCGCGGAGACGAAGGTCCTGCTCACCGAGTTCAAGGTCGACATCGATCAATACCTCGGTGGGCTGAGCCCCGCGGTGAAGGTCCGCAGCCTGAGCCAGCTGATCGCCTACGATCGCAGCTCGCTCTACGAGCTCGAGCTCTTCGGCCAGGACACCTTCCTGCAGGCCGACACGACCACCGGCCTCGACGATCCCGCCTATCGAGCTGCGCTCGCGCGCGCCAGGCAGCTGGCCGCAACGGATGGAATCGACCGCCTGCTGCGGGAGTCACGGCTCGACCTGCTGGTTGCACCGACCACCACGCCTGCCTGGCGGGTGGATATCCTCTTCGGGGATCGCAACACCGACGCCTCCACGACGCTTCCGGCCGTCGCAGGCTATCCACATCTCAGTGTGCCGATGGGCGTGGTGCGCGGGCTGCCCGTCGGCTTGTCCTTCATCGGGCCCGCGCGCTCGGAGGCACTGCTGCTCGCCTGCGGCTATGCGTTCAGCATGCGCTCACCCGCGCTCGAGCCGCCGACATTCGTTCCGTCACTCGAAGCGCTGGAGTTTCGTCCCGACCAGGGACCGTGAGCCGCGCAATAAGCCGTCGGTTTGCAAGCCGGTGCACGATGTGCTCATATGCAGGGCATGCGCGCCGCGCTGCTCCTGGTTTGTGTGCAGTGCATGCTGCTCGCGAGCGCCACCCGAGCAACAGATGCAGCGCTGCCCGTTGCACCGGCTCCGCCGTCACCAGCTCCCACGGGTGCCGCCGCAGCCGGCCCGGCCGGACCCATCGTCCCGGATCCCGACGCCCTGCTGTTTGCAGCGCCCACGACCGTCGATCGCATCGGACGTGTCGTCGCAGCAGTGATGGTCAACGGCAAGGGACCGTTCCGGTTCATCGTGGACACGGGAGCGAACTACTCGACGATCGCGCCTCAGCTCGTCAGTGCGCTCGGACTGAAGACCTCCGCGGCGCAGTCCATGCCGATCGATGGTGTGACGGGCTCCTCCTCGGTCCCCTGGGTCAAGATCGCCGCGCTGCGCGTAGGCGACCTCGTCATCCAGGACAAGCAGGTCCCCGTCGTGTGGGCCCCCATGATGGCGGGAGCGGACGGCATCCTGGGCGTCGCGGGTCTGAGGAACGAGAAGCTGCTGGTCGACTTCGCGCACAATCGGGTCGTGATCTCCCGCTCAGGACTCGCGCGGGCTCCTTACTACTACACCCACGTGTACGCAACCCGGGTGCACGGCGGCATCATGAGCCTGGACGGGCGCGTCGGCGGAGTACGCGTACTTGCGATCATCGACACTGGATCGGAGCGCACGATAGGCAATCAGGCGCTGCACGATGCCCTGTACGCGCACCGCAAGGTCACCCCGGTGGCGGTGGACGTTTACGGTGCGACGACCGACATCGCTCCCGGAGAGGTCGATGCCTCGCCGCTCATCGATCTGGGGCCGATCCGGATCGGGCGCGTGACGCTCGTGTTCGGGCAGTTCCACATCTTCGATGTGTGGCACCTCACCAAGCGGCCCGCCGTGATCGTCGGCATGGACGTTCTCGGAACGCTCTCTGCGCTCGGGATCGATTTTCGGCACGCCGAGATCTACATCGATACCAAGTACTCGTTCGAGTCGTAGGGTGCGTGCGACGGGCTGGTACAACCTCGCGCTCGCCCAGCGCAGGGCGCGCCAGTTCACGCAGGCGCTGGCGTCGTATCGCAAGGCCATCGAGCTCGGTATCGCTCAGCCGGAGGAGGCGCATCTCAATCGCGGCGTGATCTTCTCCGACTTCCTGCGCGACTATGCGGCCGCCGAGCGCGAGCTCGAGGCTGCGCTCGCTTTGAACCCGCTCTATCTGCCGGCGCTCATCAATCTTGCGAATCTGCATGAGGATCTGGGCCGTCGCGAGCCGGCGCTCGAGGTGTACGAGCGCATCCTCGCGCTGGATGCGACCTGCTGGATCGCGCTGGCACGTTACGCGAATCTGCACAGCTTCCGGGACCCGCACGATCCGCTCATCGAGCGCCTGCGGCGCGCCATCGCTGCCCCGAGCCTGGGTGCCGGCGATCGAGCGAGCCTCGGGTTTGCGCTCGGTCGAGCGCTCGATGCCTGCGGGGATTTCGCGGGCGCGTTCGCGGCCTATCGTATGGCGAACGACTCGAGCCGCGAGAGCGTGCCGCCGGCGATCGCGCGCTACGATCGGGCGCTCCATGAGCGGCTGATCGATCGGCTGATCGAGACGTTTCCGCTGGAGCGCCCTCTGGCTCCGATCTCCTCCGCGGGACCGCAGCCGATCTTCGTGTGTGGCATGTTCCGTTCGGGCTCGACGCTCACCGAGCAGATGCTCGCCGGCCACCCACGCATTGCGGCCGCCGGCGAGCTCGATCTGTTGCCGGACATCGCGCGCAGGCTCGCTCCGTTTCCCGAATCCGTGGTCGAGATGCCCGCCGAGCGCCTGGCGGCGCTGCGCACCGAATATCTCCACTCGCTCGGCAGGCTGTTCCCGGCGGGCGACCTCGTCACCGACAAGCGGCCCGACAACTATCTCTACATCGGATTGATCAAGCTGCTGTTCCCCGCAGCGAGAGTTGTGCACACCGTCCGAGCGCCGCTCGACAATTGCCTTTCGATCTACTTCCTGCATCTCGATCAGCGCATGAGCTACGCGCTGGATCTGCTCGACATCGGCCACCACTTCGTGCAGTACTTGCGGCTGATGGCCCACTGGAAGAGCCAGTTCGGCGCGGACATCATCGATGTGAGCTACGACGAGCTGGTGCGTGAGCCCTCGGGCACGCTCGTCCGGCTCGGTGAGTCCCTGGGGCTCGAATGGCGCCCGGAGTACCTCGCGGCGCATCCGTGCACGGTGCGACCGGTGAAGACCGCGAGTGTGTGGCAGGTGCGCGAGCCGCTGCATCGGAGATCCTCCGGCCGCGCGCGACATTACTGGAGCCAGCTCGCCCCGCTGCGCGAGTACCTCACCGCGGCAGGAATCACAACCGGCTCGTGAGGAGGGGACTGCGGCCTCGGAACGCGTTCGGCCAGCGCCGGCGTCCGGTATACTCGATGCCTCGGATACGCCCGACGAGGCGCCTCATGTTCCTTCAAATCGAGAACTTCTTCTCGTCCTCAGAGGTGCAGGCCATCGCGGAGATCGCGCGGCAGACCAGGTTCATCGAGGGCCGCCGGTCCAATCCGCACAACACGACGAAGGACAACTTCATCGCGGATCCGAACGATCCGATGGCGCAGAAGGCGGGCCAGATGGCCCTCGCCGCGCTCCAGCGCAACGAGGATGCGCGAAATTTCGTGCTCCCGCGGCGGGTGGCGCTACCCTCGCTGTGCCGCTACGTCCCCTCGATGAAGTATGGGCCGCACATCGACGCGGCGTTCATGCCGGTCGGTGCTCAGCCGCTGCGCTCGGATGTCTCCTGCACGATGTTCATCAACGGTCCGGCGGACTATCAAGGCGGTGAGCTGCTCGTGCATCTGGGGACCGAGACCGTGAGCATCAAGGGCGCGGCCGGGTCCGCCGTGTTCTATGCCTCGACGCACCTGCACCAGGTGGCCCCCGTGAGCGCCGGCGAGCGCCTCGTGCTGATCACGTTCATCGAAAGCCAGATCGCCGACCCGATGCACAGGGATCTGCTGTACACGCTGGGAGAGGTCCGTGCGCTCGAGGGACTGAAGATGGAATGGCGCAACCGCACCCGCCTGGAGTACGTGATCGCCAATTTGCATCGCATGTGGGCGGCGAGCTAGCCGGCCGCCCAGCCCTCGGACGGCGCTACTTGCCTCCGCACCCGCCCATGCACGGCGCGCTGAGCAGCGAGTCCCGCTGCTGCTGACGGCGGTCGATGATCGTCATCATCGTGTCCTGGTCGACACACTTCTTGGTCGCGAACCGCGTGCCGACGTCAGTGTCCTGCCAGCAGAACACCGTGTAGCCGTTGTGGACCTCGGGGCGCATGCCCGCCGAGCGCGCGAGCTTCAGCACGGCATCCGAGGGTCCCGCGGGTGCTCCTGATGTCGAGGTGTGGGTCGCCGTCGCGGCTGGCTGTGCAGGGCTGGCCGCGCTGCCCGGCGTCGAAGTGGTGGTCGCGAGTGCCGGGCTCGGGGCCGCAGGAACGTGCGCGCAGCCTGCGAGCGCCAGCGCCACAATAGCGGCTCCGGCACAGGTGACAGAATCCAGAAGTCTCAACGCCCTTTTCATTGAGGATGCTCCGCTCCATGTTTCGGTTGGTCTGGATTCATCAGTTTATACTGGCTCCCGAGGAATGCCCAACAGCCAGCGACAAGCGGGCGCAGCTGGTGCCAAGCCGCGCGACCCGGCGGAAGACCGCAGAACGCTCGAGGCGGTCGTCGAGGCCGCGCGCCTGCGTGAGCACGCGCGAGCCGCGGCGCTCGCGCGGGCGGCGCTCGCGAGCGGGCTCGAGCATGCGGTGCTGTTCAACGTGGTCGCACTGGAGCTCGAGCTGACGGGACGCCCGGCCGAGGCCGCAGAGTGGCTGCATCGCGCAGTCGAGATCGCCCCCCGGGACGTAAGCGCGCGCAACGCGCTCGGGCTCTGCCTGCTGCAGCTCGAGCGGCCGGCCGAGGCGCTCGAGCACTTCGATGCGCTCGCCGCATCGAATCCGGAGTTCCCGTTCGTGCACGTGAGCCGCGGGAATGCCCTGCGCGCCCTGGGTCAGGCGAGCCAGGCCGAGGAGAGCTACCGCCGTGCGGTCGCGATCGATGCGGAGCACCCCCTGGCGTGGGCCGGACTGGCGCAGATCTCGGCCCACCGTGGCACGTATCGCGAAGCGCGGTTTCGTGCTCAGAAGGCGCTCGCCGCCGCACCGGACCTGCCGGATGCCGTGATGGCGCTCGGCACGGCCGAGCTCGGCGAGCGCGAGCTCTCTCAGGCGGAGGCGCGGATCCGAGCGTTGCTCGAGGCTCAGAGCCTCGCTCCCCTCCCACGCGCTTATGCCCGCGGCCTGCTCGGCGACATTCTCGATGCGGCGGGCCGGCTCGACGAGGCATTCGCGGCCTACACCGCCTGCAATGAGAGCTTGCGGCAGCTGTATGCGGGGCGCTTCGGCTCCCCGAGCGCCCTCGAATACGTCGAGGCCATGAATTCGACCCTCGAGCGCAGCGCGCCCGGGCCGTGGCAAGCGCGCGTTCCCGCGGCCGCACGCGACCGCGCGGCGAGCGGTCACGTGTTCCTGCTGGGCTTCCCACGCTCCGGGACGACGCTGCTCGAGGTGATCCTCGAAGGCCATCCCGACGTGATCGCCCTCGAGGAGAAAGACTCGCTGACCGATGCGACGCTCGAGCTCATGCGCCATCCCGGCGACCTGGAATGGCTGCCGCGCCTGGTACCCGGGAAGCTCGATGCGCTGCGTGCAGCCTACTGGGGGCGTGTCGCGCGTGCCGGCGTCGATGTGGCGGGCAAGCTCTTCATCGACAAGTACCCGCTCAACACCCTGAGGTTGCCACTCATCGGACGGCTGTTTCCCGATGCCAAGATTCTCTTCGCCTGTCGCGATCCGCGCGATGTCGTGTTGAGCTGCTTCCGTCACCGCTTCCAGATGAGCGCACCGATCTACGAGCTGCTCTCGATCGCGGGTGCGGCGCGTTACTACGACGCGGTGATGCGGCTCGCGATTCGCTGCCAGAGTCTTCTGCGGTTGGACACGTGCCTCGTGCGTCACGAGGACGTGGTGCGGGAGTTCGCGCGTGAGATGAAGCGCATCTGTGAGTTCCTTGGGCTCGAGTGGCACCCGGGAATGGGAGACTTCGCGCTGCGGACGAAGAATCGTGCCGTGCTCACGCCCAGCACCGCCCAGCTGGTGCGCGGCTTGAGCACCGAGGGGCTCGGCCACTGGCATCGCTATCGGCCGCAGCTCGAGCCGGTTCTCGAGCAGCTCGCCCCGTGGGTGAGGCGCTTCTCCTACGAGCCCTGAGCTGCGCCGCCGGGCACCGGCTCCAGCTCCGGCAGGTTGAACCAGCAATTGAAGGCAATCGTGATGCGCTCGCCTTCACCTTCGAACGGCTTCACGTCGTGCAGGACCCACGAGGGGAAGATCACGAGCTGACCCGGTTCCGGCCGCACCGTTGCGAGCTGATGGCTGTAGGGCAACCTCATCCGCGCGACACCGGCATCCAGATGCATCGCCGTGGTGAGCGTCGGATTGACGAAGCACAGCAGACCGCTGGTCGCCTTGTCCGCGTCGCTTTGTCCGGGATCGACGCAGTAGACGCCGCTCCAGGAGGCGTTCGGGTGATTGTGCAGGCCGAAGAACCCGCCGCGGCGGGTGACGTGGAACCAGCAATCGTTGTAGATCTGCAGGCGGTGCAGCGTCTTCAGATCGTAGCCGTTCAGGTGGCCGATGACGGCGAGCAGCTGGTCCCAGCAGAACCTCTTGAGCTCCTGGATCGCGGCGTCGCTCTCGCGGAACAGATTGAAATGACTCTCGAAGACCGCGTGGTTGCGCTGCGTGAAGGGCCGCGGGTTCGCGGCGCCGCTTCCCTCGCGCGCGAGGATGTAGTGCTTGAGAGCCGCGTTCAGTCGGGCGTGATCCGGATGGCGACTGAAGGCGAACGGCACTGCGAACATGTTGACCAGATCCGGCGGCATGCGCGCTCCTCCGACCATTGCGCTGCAGTGGATTGTAGCCGTGCCGATCGGGCGGGGGGCCACGGGCTATAATAACGAGCATGAACGGGCGATCGTCCGATGCGGCCGCCGAGCAGCAAGTGTCGGCGCTCATGGCGAGCGTCGAGCGGCTGGTCGGCGAGCGACGCGACTCCGAGGCGCAGCGCGCATTCGCACAAGCCGCGGCGCTTCTGCCCGACCACCCTCTGGTTCTGGGCGAGCGCGCACGCCGTATGGCGCTTGCCGGCGATCCGGCCGGCGCGCGCGCGCTCCTCGAGCGCGGGGTGGCCGCCGAGCCGCGCCAGGTTCCCCTCTTGCTGAGCCTCGCGGCCGTTCTTCGCGTGCTCGGCGCACGCACCGAGGAGCTCGCGACGCTCGAGCGTGCGCTCGCGCTCGAGCCGACTCATCTGATCGCACTGCTGCAGAAGGCCGCGTTGCTCGACTTGATGGGCAAGCCGCGCGGCGCGGCTTCGGTCTACGGCAATGCGTTGCGGACGCTCGGCCCGGGCGCGCGATTGCCGCCCCCCGTCGAGGCGCATGTGGCGCACGCCCGGCGGCGGGTGAGCGAGAATGCCGCGGCACTCGCTGCCTTGCTCGAGGTGCGGCTCCGTGAGGTTCCGGGGGCCGCGGAGGCCAGTGCGGAGGATCGAGTACGCTTCGATCGCAGCATCGATCGCAGACTCGGCAGGCGGCGCATCTACGCGCCCGAGCCAACCTCGGCGCTGTTTCCGTTTCTGGCGAACTACGAGTTTCACCCACGGGCGCTGTTTCCATGGCTCGAGCGGCTCGAGGCGGCAACCGAGGCCATCCGTGAGGAGCTGCTCGGTGTCCTCAATGCCGATCGCGAGGGTCTCGAGCCCTATATCAACTATCGGGAAGGCTTGCCGCTCAATCAGTGGCGCGAGCTCAACCAGTCGCGGCGCTGGAGCGCGTACTTCCTGTGGAATCAGGGGCGCCGCGAGGAGGCGCACATGGCGCGCTGTCCACGCACCGCCGCAGCCCTCGCGGCCGCTCCCCAGGTCGACATTCCCGGGCACGGCCCGACGGCGTTCTTCTCGATCCTGGATGCGCGTACGCACATCCCGCCACACACGGGCGTCACCAATGCGCGGCTCACCGTGCATCTGCCGCTCATCCTGCCGCCCGGATGTCGCTTCCGGGTGGGAGGGGAGACGCGCGAGTGGCGCATGGGAACCGCGTGGGTCTTCGACGACACGATCGAGCACGAGGCCTGGAACGATGCAGAGGTGCCGCGCGTCATTCTCATCTTCGATGTCTGGAACCCGCAGCTCACTGCGCTCGAGCGCGCCCTGGTGCGCGAGGCGACAGTCGTCCTTGCTGAATACAATGGTGCGGAAGGCATCGAGCTCTCCTGATGAGTGACGACCGGTACGACAGATACCGGCCGGCCGCGCACGTGCGGGCCGCACTTCTCGTGGTGCTCGTGTGCGCTGGGATCCCGCTGGCCTCCTCTCGGGCTGTCGAGCCGCTGAGGAGCCTTCTCGGCTGTCGCCGCATCTCCGACGCGGTCGCGCGCCTGGCCTGCTTCGACCGCGAATCGGCCGCGCTCGCCGCTGCATCGCACGGGATTCCACCGAGCCCGGGCGCTTCGATCCCGCGCGCGGCAGCTGCCCCGCTCGCCAGTAACGCTGCGCCCTCGCAACCGGCCCTCGATCCTGCGTCCACGTTCGGATTCTCCAAGGGACGGATCCTGGCGCAGGAGGTCGAGGTGGGCAGGCGTCCGCCCGAGCTGGCTCACATCACGGGGCGTATCACCCATCTCGCGACCGCCGCGAACGGTCGCGTGCTGTTCACGCTCGCGAACGGTGAGGTATGGCAGGAGCTGGTGGACTCCGGCGAGCTCCTCGCGCGCGTCGACGATGTCGTCACGATCTCCCGCGGAGTGTTCGACTCGTACTACTTGCGTTTGCCTTCGGGGCGCGGCTGCAAGGTCACGCGGTTGCGCTGAGCGCCGCTCGAGGGCTCGCGGTCCTGGGCGCGCGACTTCCCGGGCTCAGTCGATGGGAATGCCGGCGCGCTCCAGCCGCGCACGCACAGGCGCAAGCTCCGCTGCGTAGTGCTTCCACTGATCGAGCGAGGAGGCGTACAGCGGCTGGCGCACCTGGACCGAGCTCGTCGTGATCACCGGCGCGGGATTCAAGTGGAACTCGAGACAGGCCGGCTCGAAGGGCAATCCGAGCTCGTCCAGCATGCGCCGCGTCGTGGGCTCGAGCGCGGTGACCACGTCCTCGTAGGCCACATCCAGGATTCGCCCCGGCAACAGTCGATGCCAGTGAGCCATCAGACGCCGGTAGCCCACGTAGAACTCGGCAATCTCCGCCAGATCGTAGGCGAACGGCTGGCCGCCGTTGAAGCGCGTTCGATAGATCGCGGCGCAGGTGGCGAGGGGATGGCGCGTGACATGCAAGATGTGCGCGCCAGGGAATGCCCGCAGGATGAGCGGGCAATACGCGAAATTCGTGAGCTGCTTGTCGGTGAAACGAGGCCGCTCGCCACGGTAGGCTCGCACGCGCGACAGATACTCCGCGGCAAGCGGCTTGCCCTGGAGCTTGCCGAGCTGGGCCATGTGGCGACGCAGGTCGGGCTCGGGGGGCTCGGTGCTCCGGCGCGCAAGCGCATCGATGGCCTCGGGCATCGCGGTCGCCTCGCCCGCAGAGTGCACCTGAGAGTGGCTGCTCAGGATCCGATCCACGAGCGTGCTGCCGGTGCGCGGCACGCCGACGATGAAAATCGGGCGCTCGCCGCTCGAGTCCGCGCTCGGCGGCTCGGGCCCGGAGAATCCCTCGATGAGGCCCTCGATCACGTCTCGATCGTTCTCGGGGGAGTACTGGATACGCGAGCGCTCGATACGGTTGCCGGCCGTCACGTGCCGCCAGCTCTCGGCATGCTCGCCGAGGTCTTCGTAGGACTTCGCGAGCCCGAAGTGCAGGATGGCGGCATCGGTCGAGCCGCTCGCGGCCGCCGCGAGTGCCGCCCGCAACGCATCGATCGAATTGTGCTCGTGCGACTGCCGATGCAGCTCCACGCGCCCCTTCAATGCCTTCGGCGTGCCGGGGGCAATCGCCAGCACCGACTCGTAGTCGCGCGCGGCAAGATCATGGTGTCCGAGAAAGCGGTGGATCACAGCGCGCTTCGTGAGCAGAGTGGGATCTCGGGGCGCCAGCGCCACGGCGCGGTTGTAGATCACGAGGGCTCGTGCGTACTCCCCGGCCTGCGACAGGAACTCTCCCACCGCGTCGAGCGCCGCGCGGACCTTCGCGGTTGCGCCTGCGGCCTCGGCCGCCGCGAGCGCCTCGGCACGCCGCCCGAGCCCGAGAAGGCACTCGGCCTTCTGCAGCAGGCACTGGCCGTCGGCCGGATCGACCCGCAGAGGCTCCTCGATCAACGCGAGCGCGGTCTGCCGATCCTCGGCCAGCAGCGCCACGATGCTGCCCAGTAGCCAGCCCGCCGCGCTCGAGGGCCACGCGGCTCGGTAGGCGGCCGCCGCCGTGGCGGCGCGAACCAGATCGCGACGGGCGATGAGCTCACTGATTTGTTGCTGAAAATGGGCGGGGGAGCGGCTGCTCATGCGGTGCAATCCGGCGCGGTGCGCAAACCCATCATAGCGGGACCGCGGCGCCACTGGACACGCCAGCGCCCGCGCCCCTGTGTAGCGCGAAGCCAACAGTCGGCCTGACCCTCGGCGCCGGCGCCCCGGCCCCAGGAACGGGCGCGCCCCCCTCGGGGAGGCAAGTGTTGCGCTGCTCCGACACCCTGTTTATAGTCGCCTTCCATAGGGGCGCGACAGAAGCAACAGCTACGCCCGGGGAGTGAAGGTCTCTTCAGAGTTCTGCCTCGGCAGATCTTCCCCGTGAATTTGGCTGCGGCTCCCGTCGATCCAAGCGATACAAGCAAATTTTCAGGGAGCTATATTTCCATGCGTAGCAATACCGTCGGGAATCCGCTGGTCCGACGCGCTGTGCGTGCCGTCCTCACGGGAGGCACTCTGGCGACATCGTTTGTCGTCGCGCACGCGCAAGACTCATCGTCCTCCGCTGCGCCGACGGCCAATCAGGCCGCCGCGGCACAGTCAACGGCTCAGGCACCGACCGCGCAAGCCGCGAGCAGCGCGCCGGTTCCGGAGGTCGTGGTCACCGGCTCGCGCATCGCCGTGCCCAATGCAACCTCCATCAGCCCCGTCACCTTCCTTTCCAGCACGGACATCCAGAGCGTGGGCACGACGCGCGTCGCTGACGTGCTGAACCAGCTGCCGCAGGTGTTCGCAGATCAGAACGCGAACGTGTCGAACGGCGGCCTCGGTATCGAAACAATCAACCTGCGCGGACTCAACGCCAAGCGCGACCTGGTTCTGGTCGACGGCAGCCGCCTGGGGCCCGGCGACCCGCGCGTCTCCGCCTCCGATATCGACATGATCCCGAACGCGCTCATTCAAAGCGTCGAGGTGTCCACGGGCAGCTCCTCGGCCATCTACGGCGCGGACGCGGTCTCCGGCGTCGTGAACTTCAAGCTCAACGATCACTTCGAGGGCGTCAAGCTCGATGCGCAGGGCGGCTTCTACGACCACTCGAACGGCAACACCGAGAACTCCATCACCGATCTGGAGAACTTCGATTCCACGACGGGCGCCACGTTCGCCCTGGCTCCCTCCCACGTCGATACCGGCGCGCAGAAGGAGCTCACGTTCATCGCGGGTCTGAACTCCTCCGACGGCAAGGGTAACGCGACGTTCTACGCGACCTACCGCAACGTTCAAGCCGCGCTCGGCTCGCAGTACTCCTACAGCGCCTGCACGTTCGCCTCGGGCTACCTGCCGCCCGTCGGTAATGGTCAATTTGGCTGCTCGGGCTCATCCACGTCCTATCCCGGTCGCTTCTACAAGCTCAACGCGACCGGCACGACGACCAGCGACAGCACGGTCGGTCCGGGGGGCACGCTTCCGCCCTTCACC
>Ga0335072_10001092_pt1 | contig 45956 bp, 37 predicted proteins | sample Lox_Sample_21_FD_206725 | JGI IMG/M metagenome (GOLD analysis project Ga0335072, IMG submission 206725) | Soil microbial communities from Loxahatchee National Wildlife Refuge, Florida, United States - Lox_Sample_2.1 | ecosystem: Environmental > Terrestrial > Soil > Wetlands | place: USA... | reverse complement strand
CCACGCTGGAGGTCGATTCTACGGGCTCGCCGAGGATGCGGCCTTCGTGAGGCTTGATGAACAGCATGGCGAGGAAGGTGATGACCCCGCAGCCGACCATGAAGTAGGCCGGTCCGGTGGGCGAGCCCGTGCTGCTGACCAGGACGGTCGCGATCAGGGGGGCCGTGCCGCTGAATAAGGAAAAAGCGAGATTGAACGAGACGGCGACGCCGCTGAAGCGGATGCGCGTCGGGAAGAGGTCCGCGACGATCCCGGCCATGGGGCCGTTGCAGAGCGAGGCGGCCAGTCCGGCGCCGATGAAGATCGGAATGAGCCGGACCATGTGCCCCGCCGCGGCATCGAAGAAGGGGAAGGAGAACGCGGCGAGCAGCGCCGCCCCGGCTGCCAGGATCCAGCGCCGGGGGATCCGATCGCTCAGCCACGCCGTGAGGAGCATGCAGAAAGACAGGACGAGCAATCCGATGTTCTGTGCCTCGATCCCCTCGAGGTAGGTGCGGTGCATTACACGCTGCATGAAGGTTGGCATCGCGAAGAGCAGACCATTGAATCCGGCGCTCGCGACCATGGCCGCGACCGCAAAGACGGTTGCGGCGGGTGCGGTGCGCAGGAGATCGACAATGGGGTGTCTCGAGGCCTTGTGACGCAGCTTCTTGAACTCCTCGGTCTCCGAGAGGGATAGCCTGAGCCAGAAGCTCACGAGCCCGAGAAGCCCGCCCACCAGGAATCCAATCCGCCATCCCCACTGCGCCACTTGCACCGGATCGAGCAGCTTCACGACCGCGAAGCCCACCGCGGAGGCGAGGGCGACGCCGGTGTTGACACAGAAGAAGATGAAGCCCGAGGAGAAGCCCGCGCGCTGCGGAGCGGTCTCCACGACATAAGTGATCGCGCCGGGAAGCTCCCCCCCGAGCGAGAACCCCTGGATGAGCCTCAGGATGATCACTCCGGCGGTGGCCCCGGTGCCCCATCGGGCGTAGCTCGGCAGCAGCCCCAGCGCAAGCGTGGCCGAGGACATCATGAGGATCGAGAAGATGAAGACGCGGCGGCGGCCGTACTTGTCGCCGAAATGGCTGAAGATGATGCCGCCCACCAGACGCGGCACGTATCCCAGCGCGAACACCGAGTAGGAGAGCATCAAGCCGACGAGGGGGCTCTTCGCCGGGGCGAAGAACGCATCCCCGATGTACTGGGCGAACGTGCTGTAGATGACGAAGTCGTAGAACTCGAGCGCACCGCCCAAGCTCGAGAGCACGATCGTGCGCCACTGCGAGCGGCTGATCGCTGAGGAGCCAACGGCGGCAGCCTCCGGCATCAATGATTCCCCGGTGATGTCAAGCGGTGGAGCGCGCCAAGCTCACTGCGGCGCAGCTGCGGCATCTTAGCGAAGCGGGCTCCTCCGCGACACAGGCATGCCCGTAATGCGCAGCGTGCACTTGATCCTGCGGGAACTGCCCCCCGAGACTGGTGCGTTGACCGGTTGGGGCGCATATGTTACCCGTCGCGGTGAAAACCCCTGAAAAGCAGGAGGTTTGGTAGCGGGCGAGGCAGGAGATGTCGGGCCGCAGGAAGTTTCTCAAGACTCTCGTGGGCGGGGCCAGCGGCCTTGCGGCATCTGCGTGGCTCAGCCGAGCGGCCCACGCACGCTCCAATCCCGACACGCTCCCGGTGCAGACAGCTCGGCCCGGCACGCGCTCCGGACGCCTGGCGGTCACGGCTCTTGATGATCACCTGGCCATCGTGTCGGGTGCGGGGGGGAATGTCGTCGCGTTGAGCGGCCCCGAGGGCGTGCTGCTCATCGATTCGGGCTCACCGGATCGCGCGCACGATCTGCTGCGCACTGTTTCGGACCTGCCTGGCGGGCGGCGCATCGATACCCTCTTCAACACCCACTGGCACTGGGAGCACACGGGTGGCAACGATCTCGTGCGCAAGAGCGGCGCTCGCATCATCGCGCACGAGAACACCCGCCTGTGGCTCGGCGCACGGATCTGGGAAGAATGGCAGAACCGAACCTACGAGCCTCGTCCACGCGAGGCTTGGCCCACCGAGACCTTCTACGGCGGCGAACGTACGCTGACTTTCGGCGGGGAAACCATCCAGTACGGCTACCTTCCGCAGGCTCACACCGACGGAGACATCTACGTGCATTTGCGTGAACGGAATGTGCTCGTCGCCGGCTGCGTGCTTTCGGTCGGGCAATACCCGATCCTCGATTACTGCACGGGCGGATGGATCGGCGGCATGGCCGATGCTACGCAGAAGCTTCTCGAGATCAGCGACGACAAGACGCGAATCGTGCCCGGGGTTGGACCGGTTCAGACGCGCGCGGCGCTGGCAGCCGAGCACGAGATGCTGGCCACGCTCAAGGAAAATCTCTGGCAGCTGATGCGCAAGGGCTACGGCGCGGACGACATGATCGCTGCAGGGGCGACCCGCAAGTTCGATCCCGCGTGGGGAAGTCCGAGCCTCTTCGTCGAGAACACCTATCGTGGGCTCTACGCACACGTGCGCGAGATGCGAGGAGTGGTCTAGTGGGACGTCATCTCCTTGCGGCTGCAGCGCTCGCTGTGGCCTCGATCCCCGCAGGGGCTTTCGCGGGCAACTCCGCGCCGCTGCCGCCGGGGGCTGCGACCGACGCGCAGGCCAAGCCCTACTGGCACATGCTGAACGCCTACTGCGAGAAATGTCACAACACGGATGACTGGGCGGGCGGCATCGCCTTCGGGACGATGCAGCCGGGGGACATCCCCGGCGATGCCAAGATCTGGGAGGCAGCGGTCACCAAGCTCAGCGGGCGCATGATGCCGCCGCCGGGCCAGAAGCAGCCGGCACAGGCGACGGTGGATGCCTTCCTGCGTTGGATGGAGGGCCATCTGGATGCCGCAGCCGCCATGCACCCGGACCCCGGCTACGTCGTGCTGCATCGTCTGAACCGTACGGAGTACGCGCGCTCGGTCGAGCAGATGCTGGATGTGACGTTCGACGTTTCGTCCCTGCTGCCCAAGGAGACCAAGAGCGATGACTTCGACAACATCGCCGATGTTTTGAAGGTGTCGCCGACCTTCCTCGATCAATACATCTCTGCGGCCCGCACGATCGCCGAGCTCGCCATCGGCAACCCGCATCCCCCCAAGGCCATCGCGGTGTATCGCGCCGGCAAGGAGGACCAGGCTTTCCACATCGAGGGCCTGCCCCTTGGAACCCGCGGGGGCATGGTGGTCACGCATTATTTTCCCGCCGATGGGGACTACGATTTCGATCTGAACGTGTTCAGCGGAGTGGGCTACATCGTGGGTCTCGATCAGCCGCAGGATGTCGTGCTGACCATCGACGACCAGAGCGTCTTCGAGCGCTCCCTCGGTGGCGAGAAGGATCTCAAGGAGGCCGATCAGCACCCGATCGACTCCGCCAAGGACCTCAAGGCGCGCTTCGAGCACATCCGCGTGCACGTTCCCGCCGGGCCTCACCGTGTCGGCGTGGCGTTCATCGCGCGAACCTTTGCCGAATCCGACGAATCGCTCTTTCCCTACAACGTGCGCGGCGGGGAGGATCGGATTGCGCGGATCGGCGGGCTGCAGATCACGGGGCCGTACGACCCCAGCGGCATCAGCGAGACCCCCAGCCGACGGAAGATCTTCGTCTGCGAGCCCGGCGGACCGGCGGATGAGGAGCCCTGCGCACGACAGATTCTCGGCAGGATCGCACGCACCGCGTACCGCCGCGCGGTGACCGATGCGGATCTTGCCGCTCCGATGCGCTTCTTCGCGGCCGGGCGCCAGGGCAAGACCTTCGATGCAGGCATCCAGAGCGCCATCGTCGCGATCCTCTGCAGTCCCAAGTTCCTGTACCGCGCTGAGCTCACGCCGCCGGCGGTCAAGGTCGGCGGGATCTATCGGATCAGCGATCTCGACCTGGCCTCGCGTCTGTCGTTCTTCCTCTGGAGCGAGGGACCGGACGACGAGCTTCTCAAGCTCGCCACGGCCGGGAAGCTGCACGATCCCGGCGTGCTCGAGCGGGAGGTGCATCGCATGCTGACCGATCCGCGCGCCGAATCGCTGGTCACGAACTTTGCGTTCCAGTGGCTCGAGGTGGACAGCATGGACAAGATCGAGCCCGACCCGGTCGAGTATCCCGAGTTCGACGAGGACCTGCGCTCGGCTTATCGCGAGGAGATGCGTCTGTTTCTCGACAGTGTGCTCCTGGCCGACCTCGACGTGCGCAAGCTGATGACCGCAGACTGGACTTATGTCAACGAGCGGCTCGCGCTGGCATACGGCATCCCGAACGTGCAGGGGGCGCAGTTCCGGCGCGTCCTGCTGCCCGACTCCAGGCGCGATGGGCTGCTCGGCAAGGGCGCACTTCTGATGGGGACCTCGTACGCCAACCGCACGGCGCCCGTGCTGCGCGGCGCGTGGGTGCTCGATGTGATCACCGGGACTCCGCCGCATGCTCCGCCCCCTGCCGTGCCGGCACTGAAGGAGAATGTGCCCGGCGCCGCTCAGCTGACCATTCGCGAGCGCATGGTGATGCACCGGCGTCAGCCCTCCTGCAACGCCTGCCACGGGATCATGGATCCGATCGGGCTGTCGCTCGAGAATTTCGATGCCATGGGGCAGTGGCAGTGGAAGGACCGCGACGCGGGACTTCCGATCGATGCGACGGGGCAGATGGCGGATGGCAGTGAGGTGAAAGGACCGGATGATCTGCGCAGCGCGCTGATGAGAAACCCGGAGCGCTTCGTCCAGACTCTCACCGAGAAGCTGATGACGTTCGCGCTCGGACGCACGCTCGACTACCACGACATGCCCACCGTACGGGCCATCGTGCGCACCGCCGCGCAGGACCAGTATCGCTTCTCCTCGATCGTGCTCGGCATCATCGAGAGCCCGCAGTTCGAGATGAAGCGCATGCCGGGCGCCGGCAACGATCGACCGGATTTGATGACCACCCAAGCTGCGATACCTCAGGCGGGTAAGCCCAACTGAGCGTGGGGCAGGCGAGGACTGACCAAGATGTTCATCAGCAAGAAGCACATCTCCAGGCGAACCGTGTTGCGCGGAGTCGGCGCGTCCGTGGCGTTGCCATTGCTCGATGCGATGGTCCCCGCCGGGACGGCGCTCGCCAAGACGGCAGCGGCACCGCAGATGAAGCTCGCCTTCGTCTACTTCCCGCACGGGGCCATCATGTTCCCCGACAACGATCAGTGGACCCCGCAGGGGATCGACCGCGAGTTCAAGCTCTCGACGATCCTGCAGCCGCTCGAGCCCTTCCAGAAGCAGCTGATCGTCGTGACGAACCTCGGCAACAAGCCCGCCGAGAGCGCCGCCGTGCATGCGATCGTTCCGGGCACGTGGCTCTCCTGCGTGCATCCGCGCGAGAGCCAGGACCCCTATGGCGGGGTTACGATCGATCAGATGGCGGCGCAGCACATCGGCCAGGACACACCGCTTCCTTCGCTCGAGGTGAAGACCGAGGGCGCGGGCGGTGGTGGATCCTGCGACCGAGCCTACGGATGCAGCTACTCCGGAACGATCGCCTTCCGTAAGCCGACGATGCCGCTACCGATGGAGTACAACCCACGGACGGTCTTTCAAAGGCTGTTTGGCCGCGGCGATACGCCCGAGGAGCGCAGGGCGCTCGGTCAGCAGTACGACAGCATCCTTGACATGGTGAGCGAGGATGCCGCCTCCCTCAAGACACGGCTCGGACCGCGCGATCAGGCGGTGCTGGCCGACTACCTCGACAGCGTGCGCGAGATCGAGCGGCGCATGCAGAAGATGGAGCATCAGGACCTCTCCCAGCTCAAGCTGCCCGCAGCTCCAATCGGTATTCCCGATCGCTTCCCCGAGCAGCAGGCGCTGATCTTCGACCTGATCGCGCTCGCATTCCAGGCGCATCTCACCCGCATTGCCACGATGATGATGGCGGCCGAGGTGAGCAACATGACCTATCCGTTCATCGGTGTGCCGGATGCCTTCCACCCCGTCTCGCACCACCAGGGCGACCCGGTGAAGATCGCCAAGCTCGTGAAGATCCAGACGTATCACTCACAGAAGCTTGCGGCCTTCCTCAAGCGCCTGGCCGCCACTGCCGATGGGGACGGCTCGATGCTCGATCATTCGATCATCGTGTACGGGAGCAACATGGCCAACAGCAACGCGCACAATCAGTACCCGTTGCCGACCGCGATCGTGGGGGGCGGCTGTGGAGCGATCAAAGGCGGCCAGCACTTGAAGTATCCGGAGCACACGCCGCTTGCGAACGTGTGGCTGACGCTCATGCAGCGCATCGGGATGCCGATCGAGAAGCTCGGCGATAGCACCGGCACGATCGCCGAGATCTGATCCATGAAGCTTGCGATTGCACGACTTGCGCAGTGCTTGCAGGGGGCCGGAGTTTGGGTGGCCGCGTGCGCCGTCGGGGTGGGCCTTGCGAACGCTGCGAGTGTGCCGGCCGCGAGCCCGATCGCGCGTGTGCGGGACAACGCAACGCCGCAGCTCGTGCAGCTCGCGAGGGATCAGGAGGTCTCGCAAGCAATCACCCTGCTCGACCACGGCGCCGATGTGAATGCGCGCGCGCCGGATGGCACGACGGCGCTCCTGTGGGCGATCCACTATGGTGAGACGCCGCTCATCGATCGATTGCTGCGCGCTCACGCGAGCGTGCGTCTGATCAACCAGTTCGGGGCCTCCGCGATGTCCGAGGCCGCCCAGTTCGGCGATCCGGGCGTGATCGGCAAGCTGCTCGCTGCCGGAGCCGACGTCGAATCGCCGAACGCGGACGGACAGACCGCGCTCATGATCATCGCACGCACGAGCAATCTTGCCGCAGCGGAGCTTCTCATCCGCCACGGGGCCAACGTCAATGCGCGCGAGAAGTGGCGCGGGCAGACCGCCTTGCACTGGGCGGCCGCGCGCAGTCAGGCGGCCATGGTGAAGCTGCTGCTGCGCCACGGCGCCCATCCCAATGTGCGCTCCTATTTCGATACCTTCCAGCGTCAGGTGACGGCCGAGCCGCGCGTGCAGGCACGCCCCACCGGAGGATTCACCCCGCTGATCTATGCGGCGCGGCAGGGCTGTCTCGAGTGTGCGCAGGCTCTGCTCGGGGGCGGCGCCGACGCCAACATGACCGATCCGGACGGTGAGACGCCGCTCTTGGTCGCCACCGAGAACTTCCACTTCGATCTGGCCGCCTACCTCCTGAGGAAGGGCGCGAACCCGAACATCTGGGACTTCTGGGGCCGCACCCCGCTGTATGCCGCCGTGGATCTCAACACACTTCCCTACGGAGGCCGCCCGGATCACATCTCGCTCGATGCGACGACGAGCCTGAAGATGATCGAGCTGCTGCTCGATGCCGGCGCCAATCCGAACGCGCAACTGAAGCTCTTTCCGCCTTACCGGTCACTCGGCGCGGACCGCGGCGGTGACGGCATGTTGACCACGGGCGCCACGGCGCTGCTGCGCGCGGCACGTGCGGGGGATGCGGCAGCCATTCGCCTGCTGCTCGAGCATGGCGCTGACCCCTCTTTACCGAACCGCTTCGGCGCAACACCGCTCATGGCCGCAGCCGGCATCGGCGCGACGAGCGTGGATACTCGCGGCAAGTACAAGACACAGCCCGAAGCGGTGACCACGATCGAGCTGCTGCTCGGCAAGGGGGCTCAAATCAATGCCGCCGATTATCATGGGGATACGGCTTTGCACGGGGCCGCCTCGTGGGGCTGGAACGATGTGGTGCGCTGCCTGGTCTCGCACCACGCCGATCTCAATGCAAAGGATGCGCGCGGCATGACGCCCATCGATGCGGCCATGGGCCGCGCCATCGTCCACGGGCGAGGAACGCCCGATGTGCATCAGGACACTGCGAATCTGCTGCGCCAGCTCATGGTGGCGAGCAACCTGACCGCCCCGCAGGGGCCCAATCGGACACTTTAGGATCCATGAGTACCGAAGCGAACATCGCTCCCGTGCAAACGGCCGAAGGGCCCTCCGCGGCTGCCGGGACTTCCGCAGCGGAACGGCGGCTGGTTTGGGACCTGCCGTTGCGCGCGTTTCACTGGCTGTTTGCAGCGAGCATTCTGGCCTCCTGGCTCACTGCCGAGCCGGGGTCGTCCTGGATGCAATGGCACATTCGGCTGGGCTACTGGATGCTGGGACTCCTCACGTTCCGCATCATCTGGGGCCTCGTAGGCCCGCGCCACGCTCGTTTTGCGAGCTTTCTACGCGGTCCGCGCGCCACCTGGCGGTACGCAAGAGGGTTCCTGGGCCGCGAGAGTCCACTCCATAGCGCGGGCCACAACCCGCTCGGCGGCATCATGGTGCTCGTCATGCTGTTGCTGGTGGCGTTCCAGGTGGGAACGGGGCTGTTTGCCACCGACGACATCGTCTGGACCGGTCCCTACAACCCCAGCGTGAGCTCCGAGACCGCAAGGCTCCTGACCAGCCTACACCACAGGAACTTCAATCTGATCTGGGCGGCGATCGCGCTGCACGTCGGAGCCATCAGCTACTACGCGTTCGTGAAGAAGCAGAATCTGGTACCCGCGATGCTGACGGGCTGGAAGCCCGCGGAGGGGGTTCCGGCGGGGGAGGCCATCACGAGCTCGGAGCTCTGGAAGGCACTGATCGTGATGATCCTGAGCGCGGCGGCGGTGTACGCAGTCTTGAGTGGTGCGCCGCATGTTTCGGCGGACACCCTCAACTTCGATTAGGCAGGATCTGTGCCGGCGCGCTCACCCGCCAAGGTGAGCGCGCCGGCAACGTCGCTTACTTCTCGCGGTACTCGTCGTGGCAGGCGCCACAGGACTTGCCGACGGCAACTGCGGCCTTCATCGTCTCGGCCTTGTCGCCCGTCATCGCGGCCATCTCCAGGCCAGCGGCTGCTTGCTGCAGATCGTGGGCCTTCTGGGTGAAGTCGGCCATGTTGGTCCAGATGCCCGCGCGCGCGCGCGTCTTCAGGGTGAATTTGCTCGTGTCGTCCTTGAAGACGTCGGGAATCATCGACGCCGTGACCTGAATGCGCTTCGCCGCGGTGACCGCAGCGTCCGCATTGAAGGGAGCTCCCTTCAGCATCGCGCCGACCGGTGCGAAGGCGAAGGACTGCACATCGAATAAACCCTGGCGGACCTTGAGGGCCATTTCAGCCCGCTGCTGCGGGTTCGGCGGTCCATTTTGCGCGAAGGCGATCGAGATCGCCGCAACGGACAGGGCCGCGCAACCCAGCTTCGAAACCCGATTCATCTTCTAACTCCCCTTCAGGTTGGAACGCGGTGCAAGTGTAGCAGAGGGACTTCGGTCACGCGCCGGAGCGCGCTCCGAAGCAAAGCGAGCGACGGCCAAGGGGCGGTTTATGCCGCGCGCACCGCGCCGTTCCCGGTCGAGTGCGGCTCCGGCCGATGCGGCGGGGAGGCGATGTCACGGTCCCAGTAGGGCGCCTCGGGTCCGAAGATGCCCACCAGGTAGTCCACGAAGGCTCGGACCTTGACGGGAACGAGTCGCCGGCCGGAATACACCGCATAGATGGCGACATCGGAGGCACCGCAGTAGGCGGGCAGGACCCGCTTGAGAACGCCGCGCTTGAGCTCGTTGCTCACATCCCAGGTCGAGCGAAACCCGATGCCAAGTCCGCTGACGACAGCCTCGCGCACCACCTCGCTCGAGTTGGTCTGCAGAATGCTCTGCGGCTTGAAGCTCACAAGGCCGGCGGGTCCATCCAGTCTCCAGGTCAGCTGCGGGGCCGCGGACAGCAGCCGATGGTGCTGCAGATCCGCCAGGTCCCGCGGCTCGCCGTGCTCCTCGAGATATTCGGGAGCGGCACACAGCACGCGCCGGTTCGCCGCCAGCCGTCGGGCGACGAGACTCGAGTCGGGAAGCGTACCGATGCGCACGGCGACATCGAAGCTCCCGGCCACCAAGTCCACATAGTCGTCGTTGAGGTCCACGAGCAGACGCAGCTCCGGATAAAGCTCCAGGAAGCTCTTCAAACGTGGTGCGACATGGAGCCGGCCGAAGGCGGTGGGGAGCGACACCCGCAGCAGTCCCCGCGGGCGCTCGGAGTCGACGGTTGCGAAGTTCTCGGCATCCTCGACCGCCGCCAGCACGTTGAGCACCCGCTCGTAGAAGCTTTGACCAATATCGGTTGGGGTCACGCGGCGGGTCGTGCGCTGGAGGAGCCGAACGCCCAGCCGATCCTCGAGGCGCGTCACGCGCTTGGAGATCATGGCGGGTGAGGAGTGCATCTCGCGGGCCGCGGCCGAGAGGCTTCCGGCCTTGATCACGCGCGCGAAGATCTCGTAATCCAGCAGATCCGTGGTCTTTTCCGCCGCGTCACGCACGCCCCGGATCGTGAACGGGGCGGCCGAAATTCGCACCCCCGATGTCACGGGTCGCATGCTGGACGCGATGATCGGCACTTTCCGCGGGCCGAATCGGCCGGGGCCTGCGGCCAGGTCACGGGACTTTTTCGCGCCGGCACCACTTGCGCGGCGTATTGGGACCGCATTACAGTAAGAACACTAAAAAATACCTTGCCGGGGACCTTGTGCCCCCGGAACAACAAGGTAAGGGGGACATGGTGGTCGTCGAAAGACGCAGGTGGGTGCGTTGCGTGTGCAATGCTTGGGCCGGGGTCCCGGCGCATGCCCATCTCGGCATCCCTCTCCAGCTTTTCTCGCCATTTCGTGCACGCGCCCCAGGCAGGGAGCCAAGGACAGCGCGTAACCGATAGCTATTCGTGAAGCCAGGCTTGGTCGGCCGCCCGGGTGGGAGCTCGTGCGACCTCAATGCCCACAAAGAGGGGGGTTCATCAATGGTCTCTGCTTGCCAGTCGGTCGCCGCAATGGCACGTGCGGTGCGTAGCGTTTTTACGACGATCGATTCACACCTGTCTCGAGCGTCCGCGCTCGCAGCGCTTTGTGCCGTGACGGTCTCGCTTGCGTGGTCCGGGCAAGCCTTCGCCCAGCAGTCCGAGGGCGCCTCGGCCAACCAGGCTGCGGCAGGTCCGACCCAGGCAGCCCCGGCTACCGCCCCGGCAGCTCAGCCCCCCCTCGAGGAGATCACGGTGACCGGCTCGCGCATCCGGCGCCGGGACCTGGAGTCCACCAGCCCCCTCGTCACCATCGATGCAGCGCAGCTCGAAAGCCACTCGAGCACGGACGTGGTGACATATCTGAACCAGCTGCCGCAATACAACGTTGCGCAGTCGCCGGTGACCGAGCCCAACGATGTTCAGCCGTCGCCGACCAACACCCCCGGCATATCGACCGTCTCGCTGCGTGGCCTGGGCGCCAACCGCAGCTTGGTGCTGGTCGATGGCCATCGGGCGGATCCGGTCAATCTTCTGATGGACGTGGACCTCAACACGATCCCTGAAGCCGCAATCGACCACATCGAGACCATCACCGGCGGCGCATCGGCCGTGTACGGCGCGGACGCCATGGGTGGTGTCACCAATATCGTGCTCAAGAAGAACTTCGAGGGCGCGCAGATCGACGTTCAGGACGGCGTGGACCAGGCCGGCGACGGCAACGAGACTCGGGTCGACGGCTTGATCGGCACCAAGATCGCCGACGGCAAGGGCAGCATCCTCATGGGCCTCGAGTACTACAACCGCGGGGCCGCGTATGCGAAGGACCACTCCTTCTACACCAATAACTGGTACGACCCCAACGCGACGATGCCATCGACGCTGGCGCTGTTCACGCAGGGGTACAACGCCTACTCCCCCGGACTCGACGAACCGAGCCAGGCCGTGCTCAGTTCTCTGTTCCCCGCGGCAACCAGTGCGGGTTATGTGGCCGGTAGCGCCTCGCATCCGAATGGGGTGTGCGGTTTCTCCGGTTGTGTCCTCGGTGATTTCTTCTTCCAGCCCAACGGCACCTTCGGATCCACCATACTTCCGATCGGCGTGAGCGGTTGGACGGGCAGCACCTCAAACCCCATGGCGAACGGTGGATACGGCGTGGTGAATGCCTACGACACGACGGAATGCAACACCCCCGCTTGCCCGCCACCCGGCACGATTCAGACCGAAAGATGGAACAATCCGTACGCGCAGATCAGCATTCCGCAAACTCGCTACTCGTTCTTCGCGAACGGCAGCTACGACATCACTGAGAACGTCCAGTTCTACATGACGTCACGCTATGCGGACAGCTTGACCACGACGCTTCTTGACACGCCCACCACCGCCATCTTTGGCTGGGAGGCGAGCGTACCGTTCAACCCGACGACCGATAGCCCGATCAATCCCGCGGATCTGAACCCGTCCAGCACCGCGGCAACGGCCACAGCGATCGCCAATGCTTTCAAGAACAACCCGAACTGCACGAGCGTGTCCTGTAACCCATACTGGAATCCAGGTTTCATCGCTCCGAACAAGCCGGGCGCCCAGCACCCGGTTCCCTGGTCGCTGGCGGCGATGCTGCTGAGTCGATCCCTCGTTCAAGCGGGCCCGGCCTTCGGCTATCCGGGTGCCTACAACTTCTTGGCTGGCCTCGTCTTTGGACCGGGGGCCTATACCAGCACCTTCTATGGCAACGGTGTCACTTGCAGCAACGGCGTCTCCGCTGCCATCAACGCAGATTGCGTCGGCGGTTCCAACTATGTCGCCGGCACCCCGGGTGTGGCGAACTCAGGCAAGAACGCCAGCAGCTGGATACTCGACTACCTGCCCCAAACCACCGGGCCGCAACGCACGACGGTGGATCAGGATGAGATGTTCCAGATCACCACGGGATTCAAGTTCCCGCTGTTCGCTGACTGGACGGGGGATGTCTACTACTCCCGCGGCGAGACGCTCGACTACGAGCAGGGTCTGGGCAATCTGTCCCTCGAGCGCTTCCGGTCCGTCATCGACGCGCCTGATTACGGCGGCAACGGCGACTTGTTCGTCGGCAACCAGCAGGGCGCCTCGACGGGGTTCGGCACGACGGTCCCCAGCACCTGCTCGAGCGGCATGTACGGCACGATCTTCAACTACGGGGTCGCGCCCAGCGCGGACTGCTCAAATGCCTTTGGATCGGTGCTGCAGACCGAAACAGCCATACAGCAGGACGATGTGGAGGCGGACTTCAACGGTACGGTGTTCAAGCTGCCGGCGGGGGATGTCAGCGCCGCGGTAGGTTGGGAGGAGCGCCGCGATGCCGGCCAGTTCCAACCGGACAACCTGCAGTCAACAAACTCTTTCCTCGACCAGAGCATTGGCCTGTATCCCCTGGGTGTCACGAACCAGGAGATCTACGACACTGACGGGTATGCGGAGGTCTTCATACCTCTCCTCTCTGATGTGAAGTTCTTCGAGAAGCTGAGCGTGGACATCGGCGGTCGCTACTCCGTATTCTCGAACGGTATCCCCGACGCCAAGACTTACAAGATCAGTCCCGAATGGCAGGTGACCAAGTCGTTCCATATCCGTGGTGGCTACAACCACGCGGTGCGCGCCCCGAACCTCGCCGAGCTGTACCTCGGTGCGCAGGAGTACTTCAGCATTCCGGGACCCGTCTTTGGCGATCCGTGCTCGGTTCGCTCGCCTGCGCCCTTCGGCGCCGGCGGTGCGGCACCCGATTACAGCGGAAGCGGCTCCGCCACTGGCTCGCCGACCCACCTTGCCTCAGGCCAGACCGCTGCCGGGGCGCAGAGCACCTACCTCATCTGCCAGGCGCAGATGGGCGGCACCGCACCCTCAACGGCGAACGGTGGCGTCGGCATGGGTGCCGCAGGCTACTACTACGGAACCACGGGCAACCAGGCAACGGATGCAGAGGCGGAGGTGTTCGACTGGCTCAACCAGGAGGGTAACTCGCACCTGTCGCCCGAGACGGCGAACACCTGGACTGGCGGCTTCACCTTCAACAACCTGGGTGATAGCCCCTGGATCTCCGGACTGAGCGGTTCGGTGGACTGGTGGCAGATCGATATCAATCACGCCATCGAGCTCAACTCGCCCGATGAGGCCAATTACCTCTGCTACGGGGTGACCACCGTCACGACCGCCGCTCAGGCCGCAGCACAGGCTGCAACCCCGGCTTGCCAGGAGGCCGCTCGCAACCTCACAACGGGTGGCACGACGACCCTCCTGGAGCAATACAACAACCTGGCGACGATCGGCATCGCAGGCGTAGACGTGGGTGTCACCTGGGTCGCTCAGTTCCAGGACCTCGGGCTGAAGATTCCCGGTGCGCTCTCCATCTCGACGTTGGATACCTTCCTCGACTATTACAAGACGAAGGCGTCCCCGTTCAGCTTCGACGTGGATACCAACTGGAAGGATTCTCAGGGCCCCAACCTTGCGGGTACCAACCCAGGCGCATTCGGCTATCGTCTGACGGGTAACATCGGTTGGGTGCTGCCCTCGTGGAGCGTCAATCTGGGCTGGCGATTCCTGCCCTCGGTGAACACGATCACCAAGGCGACGCAGGAGGGCGTGATCCAGAACAACGAGACTGTGCTCGCCACGGGCAAGGGAACTCTCCTCAACTGGTTCCCCGACAACACGATCGCAGCTCCGGCCTGGAACGAGTTCGACCTGAGCGGCACCTGGACGATCAACAAGATCCTCCAGATCCGCGGCGGTATCGATAACATCTTCGGCAAGAATCCACCCAGCACCGCTGCGACGGCGGGCTATCCGACCAGCAAGCCCCTCGACACGTACTGCACGGCTGCCGAGACCAAGCTCGGCTGTCTGAACCCGGGTGCATACGCGATCCCGAACGATGGGGTGGGACAGACCAACCCAGCGATGGGCTACGACATCTATGGACGGACGTTCTTCCTCGGGTTGAAGGCCTCCTTCTAGTCGGATAGGAAGGTTGCGCATCACGATGCGGCGGGCCCCTTGGCCCGCCGTTTTTTTTCGGGCTCGATGCGTTGGGATCAGGGCTGGCCGCGGGCGAACGCTATAATCCTGCGATGATCAGATACGTGCCGTCCGCGATCGCTCTGGCGTGCTGCTCGCTCGCCGTCTGTGCAGCCGACGGCCCATCTCAGGTTCCCGATAGCCTGCTCGCGTGTACCCAGTTGCAGGATCCGGGCGCGCGCGTGCGCTGCTACGACAGCCAGATCGCGAAAATGAAGGCGGCAGCCGCCAACTCCGCGTCGGCCCAGAGACCGCCCGCTGCGGAGCAACCTTCCGCGTCGGCCCAGAGCCCCCCCGCTGCGGCGCAACCTTCCGCGTCGGTTTCACCCTCCGGACTCCCGGCCTCGCCAGCGTCCCGAGGAGCTCCGCTCATCGCTCCCGCACCTGAGCCAGGAGCGGCCGCGGTGGCTCCCGCGACGCAGTTCGGGAAAGATTCCATGCCCGAGAAGCTGCGACCGAAGGAGTCCGAGAGCGAGCGGATCCTGCTGTCACGCATCACGGCGGTGCGGGAAGTGCGGCCGAACGTGTTCGTGATCTGGCTCGCGAATGGCCAGATCTGGCAACAGGAAGGGGCTCAGAGGTCCCAGGTCGCCGGGTTCTTCCGCGCGGGCTACGATGCGCGCATCGAGAAGGGCGCGCTCGGCTCCTACCAGATGGCGACCACCGCAACCGGTCTCAAGAACTGGGTGCAGGTCACTCGCATCCAGTAAGGGAAGGCCGCGCCCCTGCAGGACGCGGCCCAGGTCATCGCTTGCCGGGCCGTTCCTTGCCCGGCGCTTTAGAACTTCAGTCGGAAGCCGACGCGGTAGGCAAGCCCCATGGTGTCGAAGAAGATGGGGTTCGTGCCGCCGTACGTGTTCGCTGGGCCGAACTCGCTTTCGCCGCCGGTGAAGGGCGGGGTCTTGTTGAACAGATTGTTGACTTGCACGAAGAGCTGCAGGCCCTTGAGAGCTCCAACCTCGTCGAACGAATACGTGCCGTTCATCCCGAAGAGGAAGTAGCTCGGAACGTAGTTGTAGGGCATCGGGTGGAAGCCGTACGCCGCAAGCGCCGGCGGCAGCGTGCCCTTGAGAGTCTCCGTGTAGAGCGCACCCTGTGCCGGCGTGACGCCGAGATAATCCATGACCCCGTGACTGACGAACGTCATGTTCGGTGTGATGCTGATGGGCCCCTGCGACCACGTGACCATGAGGCTGCCGCGCCAGCGGGCATCGGGCGTGTAATCGTTCAGGAAGCCGTTGCCGGTGCCGGTCTGGCCGAGAATGTTATAGACGGGACCGCCCGGGTAGGATTGAAACTGCTGCTGGCCCATCCAGGTCGTGAGGGCGCGCGTGTTGAGGGTGCCGAATCGGCCGAGATCCACCAGATAGTTGAGCGAGAAGTCAACGCCCCTCACCTGATAGAAGGCGCCGTTGTACGAGGTCGGCGCGATCTCCGCGAGGTTGTAGCAACCCGCGGCGTAGGCGGGCTGGCCCTCGAGTCCCCCACCGCACGGCGCACCCATCGCGGTCACCGGAGTGTCGTTGAAGGTGACGCCCTGGCACTGGTCGTACAGCTTGCAGTTCGTCTCGATCAGAGTCGGGTTTGCCTGCTCGATGGCGTTGTTGATCCTGATGTGGAACCAGTCTGCCGAGAACTCGAAGCCCGCCAGCACCTCCCTGGGCGTGAGCACGATTCCGACCGTGGTCGTATCGGCGCTTTCGGGCTTCAGGTCGGGATTGCCGAGCAGGTTCCAGGTGCAGGGATCGACTGTGGTGCCGAAGGGCCCACACTGGCCGAACAGGCCGCCCGCGCCGATGACCTGGTTGTAATACAGCTCACGGAAATTGGGCGCGCGCTCGTCGCGGGACTGGCTACCGCGAAAGCGCAGCCAATCGACCGGCTCGTAGATCCCGGAGGCCTTCCACGTGAGGAAGTTGTGGTTGAAGGACTCGCCGGGGGCTGCGGCGTCGGCAGGGCATCCCGCTGCACTCGGGTCGCAGACGTCCACGCCATAGAGAGCGTTGTTCGCGTACTGCGACTCGCGGGCCGCCAGATCGAACTCGAGCAAGTGGGCGCCGACCTTGTCCTTCAAGAGCGGAAGGTTCGTCTCCAGGTACTCCTCGTTCACCGTCATCAGGCCACCGAACGAGGAGCCGTACTGGGTCTCGTAGTCGTCGGCAAGATATGCAGGCTGCCCGGGCTGATCGATGTTGTCGCCCCGCTCCTGTCGCCACTCGAAGCCCACCGCCGCCGCGAAGGCGCCGGCACCGACACCGCTGAAGTAGTTCCCGGAGAAGTTGAGGTTGGCGTCGGTCTGCTCATAGCGCAGCTGCTCGAGCAGATTGCCCCAGGCGTAGGAGATCGCCGCGGGACTCAGGGGCTGGTTACCGAAGGGATTGACCGGCACGCACCCTACTGCCAGGAGAGGGTTGGCGTTCGCGTAGCCGCCGAACGGATTTGCAGCGACCGCCCCCGCGAAGCCATCTGCGGTCACGCGGCATTCCGGCTGCCCGTTGGGGCCGGTCACCGAGTCGAGTGCCATCAGAATGCGGTACAGACTGTAGTTGTCCTGCACCAGCTGATCATGCTGGGTGAGGCCATACTCGTAGTTCGCATCCCAGGTCCAGGAGGAATCGCCGAGCTTGCCGTCGAATCCAAACGTGGCGCGCGTAACGTTCGTGGTAAAGCGGGTCAGTGCCGGAATCTGGTCAGTCCAGTCCTTGTTCAACTCCGTGTCGCCGGCGTTGATCGCATCCGCAAGTCCGGGGCTGCTCGCGTTGACGCAAGTAACTCCTCCGCTTGCGGTTCCGGGACATGCGAAGGCGTTCTGCGGGGTGATGCCAGCGGCGAGCGTTCCGACCGCGCCGTCATAGTCCGTGGTGACCTCGCGGGCCAGCAGCAAGCTTGCCTTGAAATTGATGTAATCGGTGATTGCGCCATTGAGCATGGCCATGCCGACGCCTCGGTTGACGGGCGCCTGCAGGCTCGAGTACTGATAGATCGGTACGCCGTCGCCCCCTTGCACGTCATCTGCAAACGAGACCTGCGGTGAGCCGAGGTTGTACGGGATGGTGCCCGTGCCCAGCGGATTGAGGCCCACGGGCAGCACACCGCCGTGATAGCCGCCAAAGGCGCTGAAGGGAAACAGAACCCCGCTCGTGCCGTTGAAGTTGCTGCGGACGTTCGAGCCGTAGCCCAGGATGTCGGCCCCGTAGGGCTCGGCGCCCGTGGGTGTATAGGGGTCGCTTTCCTCGTATTCACCCTGGTTCTGCGCACACCAGCTGCGAGCGGTCTCGCACCCGACCGCATCGGAGTTCTCGTACTCACCGCCGATCACGAAATGCCATTTGTCATCGAATAACCCATGACCGTATGCCGCGCCGAAGTGCCGGTCGCGCCCGTCGCTGTGGCTCGTCTGATAGAAATCCCCGTCGATCTTTCCGCCTTCGAGCTTGTCATCGAGAATCACGTTCTCGACGCCGGCGATCGCTCCAGAGCCGTATGCCGCCGAAGCACCACCGGTCACGGTGTCGATACGCGTGACGAGAATCTGCGGCAGCAGGTTCATGTCGAAGCTGTCGCCCTGATCGCTGTTCACGATGCGCTGACCATCGACCAGCAACAGCGTGCGGCTGCCGAAGTAGGGGTTCAGGCCGCGCAAGTCGGCGATGTACTCGCCGGTGAAAAAGTTCGCATTGCCGGTATTGGCCGGCGTGAAGGTCGCAACATTCGCCGGGGCGACCAGTGCGGCCTCGCCGACATTGACGATGCCCATGCTCTGGATCGTCGCCGTGTCGATGACCGTCGTCGGCGTCGGCGTGTTGAAATCGGTGGTGCGCTTGATGCGCGAGCCTGTGACCGTCACTTCCTCCACCGGCGCAGGCGCGCTGGCCGGGGCCGCTGCCGAGCTCTGCGGGGCAGTCTGCTGGGCAAGCAGAGCGGGTGCATTCTGTGGCGCTTGTTGCGCGAAGGCCGGCCCGGCGAGTCCCGTGCTCAAGAGGGCTACCGCGCAGGCCGCGCGGCCAATCTTCCTTCGAGGTAACGCTGAGCTGGACAGGCAAGATCGAACTGCGGCCAGGACGGCCGAATTGAGCGCGGTGGTCATGAATTCTCCCCTCGTCCCGTTGAGTTACGCGAGATGCCTTGCTCGTCCTTTGATCCCGATGAGCAAGCGTCGCGAAAGCGTCACGCTGCGGAGTCTAGAGAAGTCATGTGCTTTTCAGCAACAGATGTTTTTGAGCAACCATCCTTTGGTCATTAACCGCGTATCGGACATTTAAACTTTAAATACAATAGGTAACGGTCGATTCCAAGTTTTTTCTGAGGTATCTAATCCGCTACAACCTTCACCGTATGCGTAACAGCAACACCAAGTGAATCCACTAGGGCCAGCGCTTGCGCAACAGTGGAACGACCTGCTGCGCATAGAGGCTCAAGAACCGCGCCTGATCAGGCCCCGGGGCATGAAGGACCAGATGATTGAATCCCATCTCGACGTACGGTGCGATGCCCTCGATCTGCTCCTGCGGCGTACTCGAGACGATCCAGCGAGCCGCAACCTTCTCGATCGGCAGCGCGTCGGCCAGCCGCTCCATCTCGAGGGGGTCGTCCACGTTCATCTTTTCCTGCGCCGAGAGAGCGAGCGCGCTCCAGCAGCGTGTGTCCTCGAGAGCGCGCTGCCGGTCCGTGTCGAAGGACACTTTCATCTCGATCATCCGCTCGAGCGAATGCGGGGCGCGTCGTGCTTGCGCGAGACCTGCCTGTACCGCTGGGAGCAGGGTGTCGCGATACAGCTCGGGTGCCTTGCCGCTCGTGCAGATGAAGCCTGCGGCCCGCTCGCCCGCGAGCTTGGCGACCACCGGGCCTGCGGCTGCAATGTAGATGGGCACCGGTTGCTGCGGCCGGTCATAGATCGTCGCTCGGTCGGTACGGTAGTACTCGCCCTGGAAGCTGACGCGATCCTCACGCGCCAGGCGCTCCAGAATCTGCAGGGCCTCGCGGAACCTGCGGGTGCGCTCCGCAGGCTCGGGCCAGGCGAGCCCGGTCGCAGGAATCTCGTTCATCGACTCCCCGGTTCCGATGCCGAGCACGATTCGACCGGGATACAGGCTACCGAGCGTCCCGAAGGCCTGGGCGATGATCGCCGGATGGTACCGAAAAGTGGGCGTCAGGACGCTCGTACCGATGACGATTCGTGAGGTTCGCTCCGCAAGAGCGGCGATCCACGCGAGCGAGAAGGGCGCGTGGCCTCCGTGGTGGCGCCACGGCTGGAAGTGATCGCTGACGAAGACCGAGTCGTAGCCGAGCTGCTCGGCCAGGCACCCGAATTCGAGGAGCTGGCCAGGACCGAACTGCTCGGCCGAGGCCTTGTAGCCGATCTTCAGCACGCGATGCGCCGCGCGAGCCTCTCAGCTCATGCCTTGCACCGAGAGCGGCTCGATCTCGTAGCGCACGCGGACCTCACCGGGCTGGCGGTACGGATACTTGTCCTGACCGAGATACTTCTTGGCGAGCGAGTTGATGTGCTCGTCCGCGCCGTGCTCGGTTGCGATCGCCACCCGACCGCGCACCTGGACATAGCGATAGGGGTTCTCGGGATCGACGATCATCAGGGCGACCGGCGAGCCTTCCTGCATGTTGCGCGCCTTGACGCGACCCTTCGCCGTGTTCACGCGCAGGCGCTTGCCGTCGAAATCGAACCAAACGGGCGTGACTTGCGGTGACCCATCCGGCATGACCGTCGCAAGGGCTGCGACCGGCTTCTTCTCAGTGAGCAGGTCTCGGTATTGATCGAGCGTCGCCGCCATCTCCGCAACTCCTGACTGCCCGGGTGATCCGATGGTAACGCAGCGCGGGGTTGGCAGCGAATCAGTCCCCGGAAAAAACATGGGGCCCGAAGAGGGGCCCCATGTGCCTGCCTGGAAGGCGGCTCCGAGCCGCTCGCGGGCTAGTTGGCCGGCATGTCTCCCGCGTAGTAGAAGAGCACGTAGGTCATCAACGCGCTCCCGCCTGTGGGCACCCCGTACACCTTGACCGGAACCCCGGCAGTGAGTGCCTGGGTGAGCGTGGCAAGGCCGCTCGAGGTGGTGATGTCCACGGGGCTCACCGTCACGATGCCGTTCGAGCGATCGACCTGATAGACGAGCGTCGCCTGGCCTTGGGTCACGCTCAGGTCGGCGGTGTACGTCTGATTCGAGAGCACCGTCGTGAGCGTGAACGTGTTGCTCATTGTGAGGCCGGTTGCGACAGTCGCGAGCGGGACGGGCGTGGGCAACAGTCCGACCCACGGGGCATACCACCCGCTGGAGGCGTTCGCATCACCCCACATCGCACCGGTGAATCCGTACGCCGGCTGAGTCTCGCTCGCTGAGCTGACGAAGTCACCGATCGCGCTGCTGCCATCGGTGATCAGCGTGGGATACGCGAATGGCCAGTAGAGGAAGCCCATGATGGGGCTGCCGGTGCCATCGGTGATGTTGGAGGTGTTTGAGGAGATATACGGCAGCTGCTCCGTGTAGTCGTCCTGGATGCGCGCGAAGTCGTGCGTATAGCTGAAATCCGCGGCAGTGGCTCCCGTGATCTTTCCGGAGAACTCCGCGCTCTCGATGTCCACCTCCGCTGCGGTGAGCGGCGTCTGCAGCGGATCTGCATACACATGGACTTTGAATCCACGGACGAGGCTCGACAGGAACGATGAGCCCGTGCCGATCGCCGTGGTGCCGCCGTGGAAGTAGAAGTTGGTGCCGCTGCCGATGTCGACCGTCACGGGCACGCCGGACTCGTTGGTCACGGTGATGCTGCTCGTGCCGACATCGAGCACGTGACCTTCCGGGCTCACCCAGACATTGTTGAAGCTGCTGCTGGCCCACACCCGGGTTGCAGTGAGTGTGCCGTCTTGCTGGTAACGTGCCTGAATGCGAACGTATGCACCGGAGGTGAGTCCGGCAAGATCCGCGAAGCTCGTGACCTTGGTCGGGCCGCTCTGTGTGTCCACGTCATAGTAGAGCGTACCGTTGTTGGAATCGACGTTGACCGTCAATGACTGCGAGGTCTCCACCGCGGTCTCCGGGTTGACGATCGGATAGGTCGGATAGTCCTTGTTGATCGTGATCGACCCGCTCGCAACTGCGGTCACCGTGCCGTAGTGCTGACGCAGCACGAGCCTCGTGAGGTCGGCGATCGGATGGTGATGCACCGGGCCGGTGAAGTTCACCGCCCAGAGCAGCGTCCCCGAGCCCGGGGGCTGGTGTGCGATGATGAACGCGGGATGCGCAAGATCGAATTCCAGATCGAGCGCATTGCTCGAAGTCGCAGTGACCTGGAGCGGGGAGTCGAACGTCACGCTGATCGGGACCGTCAGACTGCCGCTCGCGCCCTGCGTGTGCTGAATTTGAATGTCAGAGGGGGAAATCGGCGTGCTCGGGGCCGCAGCAAAACCCGTCTCGGGATCGGAGGAGGTGGTCAGAAGCACATCGCCGGGATTGCCGCCCAACGTGACGACCGCGCCCGTGTACGTGCCGAGCGGGACCTGTACGTTCCCCAGGATCTCGCTCAACTGATCGAGCTGGACCAGGTTGACATAGGGTGCGGATGCGGCATCGACCGAGTAGACGGTGACGTTTGCTCCGCCGCCCTGCGGCACGAGCGCGATGCTCTCGATCCGCACGGCGACCAGCGACCAGTCATCCGATGGCGCATCGCTGATCATCATCGCCATGTCGCTGGTTTGAGGACCGGGGTTGTCGTTGACGGTTGAATTCTGGCCCACGGGCGAGCTACCGCCGCCGCAGGCCGCCAGAGTCGCGAGCGCAAGCGCGCACGCCATTCGATGAGTCCACTTGACGTTCATGTCCGAGACCTCCTGCCTGAAAGTCGAGAGAAAACCAACACCCTTCAGACTGCGTGCCGCGGTGCGGCGATTGCTCGATGTATAACTTCGCTTACAAAGCGCTCGATGCGGTGTTTGGTTGACAGGGGACGCGTTGACCACAGCGGGCGCACAACGTGGCGTATCCGATTGGCGACAACGGCGGGCGGTCTTGCATAATCTGACCGTATGGAAGTGAGCTTTAGCGCACTGCAGGGCCTGCCCGAGATCCAGCCGGGCGAGGACCTGGGAGAGCACATCGCACGATCGCTTCAAACCGGGGCGCTCGTACCGGGCGAGCGCGACGTGCTGATCGTCGCGCAGAAGGCCGTATCGAAGGCCGAGGGTTGCTTCGTGGAGCTCGATGACGTGGTTCCCTCGGCGCAGGCGCGCCGCCTCGCGCAGATCACGGGCAAGGATCCGAGATTCGTCGAAGTCGTTCTTCGCGAGTCGGAGGAGATCGTTCGGGCTGCACCGAACGTGCTCATCGTCCGGCACCGGCTGGGGTTCGTCATGGCGAACGCGGGTGTGGATCGCTCGAACGTTCCCGCGACCCACGCGGCACGCGCAGCACGTGCGAGAGTTTTGCTCCTGCCGCGCGACCCCGATGGCTCCGCGGCGGCGCTCAGACAGCGCTTGATCGAGCTTCTGGGAATCTCACTCGGCGTGATCGTCAGCGACAGTTTCGGTCGGCCGTGGCGTCGCGGCGTGGTCAATGTCGCGCTCGGCTGCGCCGGGCTTCCGGCGCTGATCGACCGGCGCGGAGCCCTTGACCGCAACGGCCGAAAGCTCGAGGTGACGGAGGTGGCCTTTGCAGACGCAATCGCCGCCGGCGCTGGGCTCGTCATGGGCGAGGCCGCCGAGAGTACTCCGGTGGTGCTTGCTCGCGGGCTCGACTGGAGCGCGCCCGAGCGCGATGCAGGTGCACTCTTGCGGCCCCAAAGCGAAGATCTCTTTCGTTAGTATCTCGGTCTTGCTCCATGCAAGTACATGCCGTGATACCTCTCAAGCGCGCGCTGCGCGGCAAGACACGCCTCGCGCGAGCGCTCGGGGCGGGCGAGCGCTCGCAGCTCGTACGCGTGATGGCGGGGCATGTGGCTCAGGCAGTCGCGGCGGCGCCGGAGGTGGCGCGCGTGCACGTGCTCACGAGCGATGCGAGCCTCGCGCCGGAGAATTGCGGGCGGATCCCGGATCGGGGAGCCGAGCTCAACGCCTCGCTCACCCGCGCCGCCCAGGAGCTGCGCGCTCAAGGCGCGCAAAGGTTGCTCATCGTGCATGGTGATCTGCCTTTCCTCACCACCGAGGATGTGCGCGCGCTCGTGCTGGAAAGCGCAGCGGACGCCGTCGTTGCTGCGCCCGACCTGGCCGAGGCCGGAACGAATGCCCTCGCATATTCTCTCTCTTGTGATTTCCACACGCGCTTCGGTCCGGGGAGCCTCGCGGCGCACCGCTTGGCCGCTGAGGCTGCTGGTATGCACTTCCAGCTGGTGTGGCGGCGCGGTCTGGCGCACGACATCGACGAGCCGGCTCAGCTTGTGGAGCTGCTCGAGCGGGGCGGTTCGTCCTACGCGTTCCTGCGATCCGCGGTCGTCGGCGCGCTCAACTGCCCGAAGTGAGTCCGACGAGTCTCGCGCTTTGCTCCCACAGCTGCTCCGCTGCGGCATCGTCGAGCGCTGCATCCGAAGGACGCACCGGGCGGCAGCGGATGTAGTACCCGCCCGATTGGTCCGTGACCTCACTCGAGCTTGCAAGATACACGCTCGTCTTCGCCCCTTGATCCGGAGACAGCAGCAGCACACGGCCGAGCGCTGCGAGCGCCCCACGCAGAAGCAGCGGTGCCTGGCGGAAGATTCCCGTGCGAACGACACCGGGATGCAATGCGTTGCAGGTCGCCCCGCTGCCGAGGGCTCGCCGGGCGAGGGAGCGCGTGAACAGCAGATTCGCGAGCTTCGAGCGGCTGTATGCGCGCAACTGATCGTAATGTCGCGCAAGCATCAGGTCCTCGAAATCGAGGTGTGCGCGGCGGTGAGCCTCCGAGGAGACCACGATGATACGCGGGTGAGGGGAGCGCGCGAGGAGACCGCGCAGCTGCGCAGTGAGCAGGAAGGGTGCGAGGTGATTGACGGCGAATGTCGTCTCGTGACCGTCAACCGTCAGGGTGCGACGGGCGCAGGCGAGGCCGGCGTTGTGCACGACCACATCCAGGCGCGGCAAGCTTCGATCGAGCTCCTCGGCAAGGCGTCGCACCTCGGCGAGCGAGGCGAGATCGGCCTGGACGAAGCGCAACGCCTCCCGGGCGTTCACATCCGCCAAGGCTTCCACGGTGCGCTGACCCCTCTGTGCGTCGCGGCCATGGACCACGACCGTCGCGCCGAGGGCGAGGAGTGCCCGGGCGGTTGCCTGACCAATGCCGCTCGTAGCGCCGGTTACCAGACAGATCTTGCCCTGCATGCATGGATTATGATTTGAGGATGACCACGGTGCACGCTGCATCCGGGTGGCAGCGGCTCTCTCGGCTCCTGCCTTCGCCGCTCATGAGAGCCTCAGCGCTGCTGCATGCGGGGGCCGCCGCATCGCTCGTGCGCCCGGAGCTCTGGCCGTGGGCGCTCGGCACCGTGATGGCCGATCACCTCGTGCTCACTGCGTGTGGGCTCTGGCCGCGCAGCACGCTCCTCGGTCCAAACTGGACGCGGCTGCCAGCGGCTGCGGCTGCGTGCGGCCACGTTGCCATCACGATCGACGACGGCCCCGATCCTGCGGTGACGCCCGAGGTGCTCGCGCGGCTCGAGGCACACGGTGCAAAGGCGACTTTCTTCTGCATTGGGGAACGGGTGGAGCGCTATCCGGAGATCGCGCGCGAGATCGTGCGCCGGGGACATGCCATCGAGAACCATAGCCAGCGGCATCTCGTGTCCTTCTCGTTACTGGGGCCGCGCGCCACGGCGGCTGAGATCTCACGCGCGCAGCAGTCGATCAGCGCCGTGACGGCAGCGCGGCCGCTTTTCTTCCGGGCTCCCGCGGGGCTGCGTAACGCGCTGCTCGAGCCCGTCCTGGAACGGCTCGGGCTGCGCCTTGCCAGCTGGACCCGGCGCGGCTTCGACACCGTCGAGCGCGATCCGCACGCAGTCCTCGGAAAGCTCACGCGCGGGCTGCGCGGCGGGGATATTCTGTTACTCCACGATGGAGGGGCCGCGCGCACCGCCGGGGGTACTCCGGTGGTCCTGGAGGTGTTGCCGCGGCTGCTGGATCGGTGTTCGGCGGCCTCGCTCACGTGTGTGACGCTGCGCTCGAGCGTGGTGCAGTGCGTTGCCCCGCCCGTCACAAGCGCGGCAGTCCAGCAGCAATAGCCTCGTCCGGACGCGATATCATAGGAAACCTCGAACAAGGAGCTGTCCCCCGCATGATGGTGATCTGGTATCTGCTGTGGTACATCGTCGCGGTCGGTTTTCTGGTGATCGTGCACGAGTTCGGCCACTTCTGGGTTGCGCGTCGCCTGGGCTTCAAGGTGCTGCGCTTCTCGATCGGGTTCGGCAAGCCGCTGGTGCGCAAGGTCGTCGGTGCGGATCAGACGGAGATCGTTCTCGCCCCCATTCCGATGGGCGGGTACGTGAAGATGCTCGACGAGCGGGAGGGGCCCGTGGCGGCCGCCGACCTGCCCCGCTCCTACACTCACCGCCCCCCGTGGCAGCGCATTCTCGTGCTCTTCGCAGGGCCGGGAGCCAATGTGCTGTTCGCGATCCTGGTGCTGTGGGGCATGCTCTGGGTGAACGGTGTGACGGACTACAAGCCCATCGTGGGCGATGTGACCGTGTCGTCCGCTGCGGCGCGCGCGGGGCTGCGCACCGGGGATGAGATCACGGCGGTCAACGGGCAAAGTGTCACCGACGATCGCGATGTCGTGTTTGCTCTGCTCGACTCTTTGCTGGCGCGCGGCAGTGCCACCCTCGCTGTCACCTCACCCGAGGGAGGTGCACGCACCGCGACGCTCGTGCTCGGTAATCCCGCGCAGCGCCACCGGTTGAGCGACCTCACGAACCTGCACAGTGTTCTCGGATTCGAATTCCAGGAGCCGGCATTTGCGCCGGTCATTGGCCAGGTGCAGCCGAACGGTCCGGCTGCGAAGGCCGGCCTGCAAGGGGGCGATCGAATCCTCGCAGTCGACGGGCGTCCGGTCCATAGCTTCGAGGATGTCGCGCGCGATGTCTCCGGGCAGGCGGGCAAGACCGTCGCGATCCAGTATCGCCGGAGCGCGATGGAGCACACGGCTCAGGTCACGGTCGCCAATCTCGAGGAGGGCGGACGCAAGTTCGCCGGTATCGGAGCTTGGTCGACATCGGAGCGCTATCCCCCCGGCATCGTGGTGCATCGAAAACTCTCGCCCGTGGCCGCGCTCGGCTCTGCTGCAGACGAGGCGTGGAATCTCACTGCGATGCAGGCGCGGCTCATCTGGCGCATGGTGCTCGGGCAGGTCTCGCTGCGAAACCTCAGCGGCCCGATCGGCATCGCGCAGTACGCAGGCGAGTCGGCTCAGGCGGGCGCAGCCTCGTTTCTGAGCTTCCTGGTGCTGATCTCGCTGGCCATTGCGCTCTTCAATCTGCTGCCCATCCCCATCCTCGATGGCGGACAGATCGTCTTTCAGGCCGCGGAGTGGGTGAAGGGCAGTCCTCTTTCCGACCGCACGCAAGCGTTCGGTCAGCAGGTGGGGATCGCCCTGCTCGTGCTGCTGCTCGGGGTGGCGCTGTTCAACGACGTGTCGCGCCAGTTCGGCTAGGCCGGAGCGCGCCTGCGCTCCTCACTCAGTAGGGGCCCGCGGGCATGTTCGCGGGCTGCCCATTGCCCATCGCGCCTGAGCTGCGCTGCGCCGCGTTGATGTATTGCTGGGCGGCGGCCTGCTCGGCGTCCAGCTCCTCCTTGGTCCGGCAAACCTTCTTCGTGATACGCGTACCGGGCGTCGCCTCCATGCGGCAGTAGAGCGGCTTGCCCTGAACGATCACCCGATCGTAGCCGAGGGTCGCAGCGTCATCCTTGTCATTCGCGGTGGATGTGGTCTGCGCGGCAGCAGAGGCGCCCGCCGGGTGGGTACCTGCGAGTGACGCCGCCGCTGGGGTCTGTCCCGTGGAACTGGAGGGCCCTTGTGTGGCGCATCCGAGGATCAGCCCAGCGCTCGTGAGAAGAACCGAGCCCGTGAACGCTCTCATTCCACCTCCCTCTTGATCAGCTCAGTAAGGGCCTGCGGGCTGCCCGGTGCCGGTCGCGCCCGAGCTTCGCTGCGCCGAGTCGATATATTGCTGCGCAGCTGCTTGCTCAGCGTCCAACTCTTCCTTCGAGCGGCAAACCTTCTTGGTGATGCGGGTACCGGGCGTCGCCTCCATGCGGCAGTAGAGCGGCTTGCCCTGAACGATCACCCGATCGTAGCCGAGGGTCGCAGCGTCATCCTTGTCATTCGCGGTGGAGGTGCTCTGCGCTGTGGGAGAGGCAGCCGGCTGGTTGGTATTGGCAAGTGACGCGGCGGCTCCGGCAGGCGCACCCCCCGGACTCGTTCCGGCGGAAGTGGACGGTGCTTGCGTGGCGCATCCGAGAAGCAGCGCAATCCCTGCGAGAGAAACCAACCCATTGAAGGCGCTTTTCATCGAAACCTCCCGCGATTCTGGACCCTCGCGCAGGCGTCAGAGGCCACACTGTATGGGTTCGGATCGCGTCTTGGCAACCCGCGCGGAAGCCGGGGATTCTGCGTAGAGGGTCGTGCGCCGAACGATCGGCCGGCCGAGGCCGCTCACAATCCGGCACAGATCCTCGACGGTCAGCTCCTGGCCGTTGATTCCGCCTGCCGCACGGGTGATCGACTCGTTCATGAGTGTGCCGCCAAGGTCGTTCGCTCCCGCCTGCAGGCAGAGCGCGGCTCCTTGCGGACCCATCTTGACCCACGATGTTTGAATGTTCGTGAATGCGGGATGCAAGGCAAGCCGCGCGACGGCGTGCATCAGGACCGCCTCGCGAAACGTCGGGCCGGGACGGGCGAGGCCCTTGCGCCACAACGGGGCCTCCATATGAACGAACGGCAGCGGCACGAATTCGGTGAAGCCCCCGGTGTGCCGCTGCAGCGCTCGCAGCCGCAGCAGGTGGCGCGCCCAGTGCAGCGGCTGATCGACATGTCCGAACATGATGGTGGCCGTGCTCCGCAAGCCCACGGAGTGCGCAGTACGCATCACCTCCAACCACTCCTCGGTCATCAGCTTGTCGGGGCAGATGACGGTGCGCACCTCATCGTCGAGGATCTCCGCCGCGGTACCGGGCAGGGTCGAGAGTCCGCCTGCCTTCAGGCGGCGCAGGAAGTCCTCGAGCGACAAGCCGAGCGTGCGTGCGCCATGGGTCACCTCGAGGGGCGAGAACGCATGAACGTGCATGTCCGGCACGGCACCTTTGACGGCCGCGACGATATTGAGATAGGTGTCTCCAGTGAACTCCGGGTGGATGCCGCCCTGCAGGCACACCTCGGTCGCACCGCGCTCGGCGGCCTCGACGGAGCGGCGCGCGATCTCGTCCAGATCGAGCCGATAGGCTGGTCCGCGCAGTGCCTTCGTGCCGCTCTTGGAGAAGGCACAGAATCCGCACCGGTAGAGGCAGATGTTGGTGTAGTTGATGTTTCGATTGACGATGTAGGTGATGTGTGGCCCCACCGTCTGGTTGCGCAGCTCATCGGCGGCCCTCAGCACGGCCTCGAGGTCGCGTCCCTCCACCTCGAAAAGTGCCACGATCTGCTCGGGCGCGAGCTCGTCACCGCGGCGTGCCCGATCGAGAATCTGCCGGATCGGGCGGGAGCACTCACCCGCCGCAGCGCCGGTCCACGAGCGCGCAGCTGCTGGAATGGGGCGCGCGCTGCCTGCGCACCATGCGTCCGGGCGTGCACGGCCGCTCGAGTCGGCCGCGCTGCGCAGCGCCACCCGCAGACCCGCATCGACCCACTTCTCGGGATGCCGGGCAAAACAGGGCGTGATCGCCAGCCGCTCCGTGAGCGTGCGGCCCGCGGCGCGCGTGTGTTCTGCAAGCGCATCGAGATGCGGCCAAGGAGCCTCCGGGTTGACATGATCCGGTGTGATGGGCGAGACGCCGCCCCAATCGTTGACGCCCGCGCGCACCAGGGATGCGAGCGCATCGGGCTGCAGGTTCGGCGGCGCCTGCAACGACATCGAGGGACCGAAAATGAGCCGCGCAGCTGCGATGGTCCACAGATGCTCGGCGAGCGAGGGCTCGGGCGCGTGTGCCATCGCGGTTCCCGGCTTCGCCCGAAAGTTCTGCAGGATGATCTCCTGAATGTGCCCGTAGCGCTCGTGCAGGGCGGCGATGGCGAGCAGCCCCTCGATGCGCTCGGCGCGGGTTTCGCCGATTCCGATCAGGAGGCCCGTGGTGAATGGGATGCAGAGCTTCCCTGCGGCCTCGAGCGTTGCGAGTCGCGCGCTGGGGAGCTTATCGGGAGACCCGAAGTGCGGGCCCCCGCGCGCCGAGAGCCGCTCCGAGGCAGTCTCGAGCATCAATCCCATCGAGACCGAAACGGGGCGGAGTCGCCCCATCTGCTCCGCGGTCATCACGCCGGGATTGAGGTGTGGCAGCAGCCCGGTCTCGCTCTGTACCGAGTGAGCCACCGCGCCCAGGTAGTCGAGAGTGCTCGCATATCCCAACTCATCGAGCGCTGCGGATGCCCGCGCATACCGAAGCTCCGGCTTGTCGCCCAATGTGAAGAGCGCCTCCTTGCAGCCGGCGGCCGCACCACGCCGCGCAATCTCGAGCACTTCCTGCAGCGTGAGGTAGGGGGAGCGCACGGCGCGCGGCGCCTTCGCGAACGTGCAGTAGTGGCACACGTCGCGACACAGCTGCGTGAGCGGAACGAACACCTTCCGGGAATAGGTGACGGTCGCGCCATGACCGGCCAGGGTGAGCTCCTCGGCCGCATCGACAAGCGCAGGATGCTCGTGCTCGAGCAGCTCCAGCGCCTCCTCGCGACACGGTCGTCTGTGCTCAAACGCGGCCACGAGCCGCGCCGTGAGAGTGGCCATGCGAGAAGCCCGGTGGCAATATGGGGTGCATCGAGGATTGTACGCGGAAAGCCCTGAAGCCAGTTCCCCATGACGAGCAAACTCGAGGAGAAGCTACGCTCGCGCAGCTTCGCCGTCACCACGGAGCTGACGCCTCCGAAGGGCATCGATCTTTCCGATCTGTTCGCGAAGGCCGAGCTGCTCAAGCCCTGCGTCGATGCGGTGAATCTCACCGAATCCCCGCGCGCACGCATGGCGATCGAGCCCAAGTCGGTCGCTCATCTCTTGATCGACCATGGCGTCGAGCCCATCGTCCAGATCACCGCGCGTGACCGCAACCGCATCGCCGTACAGGCCGATCTGCTCGGAGCGGCCGCTCTGGGGGTCACCAACTTCGTCTTCATGACGGGCGATCAGCCCAAGAACGGCGACCACCCCGATGCGAAGCCGGTCTTCGATCTGACGACCGTGGAGCTGCTGCGCGCAGCGCGCGGTCTGGCAAGCGGACACGACCTGGCGGGCAACGAGCTCAAGGGCAAGCCCGAGCTGTTCATTGGAGCCACAGCGAACCCCGGCGCGAGCGACCTCGCGAAGGAGCTCGAGGGGACACGCGCAAAGATCGAGGCCGGTGCGCGGTTCCTGCAGACTCAGGCGATTTTCGACGTTGCAGTCGTCGAGCGCTACATCCAGGCCGCGAAGCTCGGTGATGTTGCCTTGCTTGCCGGCATCATTCCCCTCAAGTCGGCCAAGATGGCCGCATGGCTCAACGCGAATGTGCCTGGCATCCGGGTGCCGGACGAGCTGCTCGAGGAGATGCGTGCCGCGGCCGATGCGGGGCGCGAGGAACAGGTGGGGCTCGACATCGCGGTGCGGCTGGTCCGCGGGCTGCGCGCCGTGACCAGCGGCGTTCACGTGATGGCACTCGGGTGGGAGGCGCACATCCCACAGATTCTGCGCGAAAGCGGTGTCCGCTAGCGCGCAACGCGCTGGAGCCCCGCGCTGCTACCGGACGGTGTAGCCGCGCCCGTCGAGGCAGGCTGCCATCGCACGATCGTAGTTGGCGCGCGCAGCGGGTTCCTGGCCAGGTGGCACACCGCCACTCGGCGCTGTGGGATCGAAGCCTGTTTGACCCTGCGCCCACGTATGGCACTCGTACTGGTCACGCGCCTGCTGGTCCGCCGTCTGGCCATTGCGCGGATAGATGAACAGCTGATGGCCGGCTCCGGGACCTGCGCCCGGGCCCGGCCCCGCTCCTGGTCCTGGGGGTGGCCCGGGCTGTGCCGCCGCAACCTCCTGACCCGGAGGAGGCCCCACGACCTCGTATCCGACGGCCGGTCCCCGGTACACGTAATAGACGTCATCGGCGTAGTAGTACGGCACGCCGGCCACCCACACCGTGGTGTAGAACGGCGGCAACACGGGCAGGAAGAGCCCGATGGGAGGGGCGACCACCACGAAGACCCCGCCGCGCGGGGCGTACCAGACGCCGCCGGCGAAGAAATAATGGCTGCCGCCGAAGGCGACGTCGTAGTGCTGGGCCGGCAGGACGCCCACCACGGTTCCCCGGTTGGGATAGAAGCGCGCACGGCTAAAGCGGTCGAAATGGTCGTGCGCCGGATCGAAGTGGCCTGCCCCGCGCTCCGGACCACGGCCCCGGTCGAAGTGCTCCTGCGCGTGCACCGGTGCCGTCGCCAGCATTTGCGCGATCGCCAGTGCTGCACAAAGCCCGATCAACGACTCTCGGGAGCGCTCGAACGATAACCACCGCATCATGGTGTCACGACTCCTGAACATCCACACGATCACTCAATGCACACTATAGCCGCGCCCCTCGAGGCAGGCGCTGAGGGCGCGCCGATAGTCGGCGGCCTGGTGCGCGACGGCTGCATACTCGGCGCTGTCCATCGATGCGGCCTGCTGCACGCGAGCCTGCTGGGCGGCATCGGCGCTCGAGCCGATGGCCCCGCCTATCAGCGCACCCGCGAGCGCACCGAAGCCGCGCTGCCAGGGACTCGAGATCGCCGCACCGATCGCGGCACCGGTGACTGCTCCGACAGCAGTGCCGGTTCCCGGGGGCGGGCCGCCCACGACCTGTACGCGCGCTTGTGCAGGCAGGTTGGGCGCGCTTGGATCGAAGCCAGTTTGGCCCTTCGCCCAGAGGTAGCACTCGTAACGGTCCCGATCAAGCTGCTCCGCGCTCTGGCCACGCAGCGGATATGCATAGACGGTGGTATTCACCATGGGCGGGGGTGGCGGTGGCATCGGTCGCGGTGGGGGCGGAGTTGCGCATCCGTAGAGGGTCAACGCCAGCAGCATCGCTGCGGCCATTCGTACCGCCGCGTACCCCACGGCCCCTGGAGCAGTGCTCCTGTTGAGTGCCATCATGCTTTGCATAGTTTCCATTGTCCTGCCGCTCCTTGCACCGTGCCGAGGATAGTCGCCCAACGCGTCATGTCCATGGCCGTTGACGGGGACTGCGACACGCCCGGCACAAAGGCCTCGGTTAGAAAGCCTTACAAATAGAAAGAGTTACGAACTCCAAGACCTCGATTGTTTGACAGCTCCTGCAGCGTGACCGTTCCATTCACACGCGCGCACGCGGCCGTGGGGCAAGCCGGAGGATAGACTTCCTGTAGAGGATTAATTTTAGAATAAAGTACATTGATAAGTAATGACATATAATTCCATATGGGCGAGATCTTCGTCCTCTCGAGGAAAGCAGAGTTCGGACCTGAGTGCGGTGCCGCAGACTTGCATGTAGCCACAGGTAAACTCATGTGAAGGTTCTCACCCATGCCAGATACTGAGCTTCTGGAGGCTATGATCGATGCTGCGATCGATGCCGGGCGCACGATACAGGACATTCACCGCAATGCATCGACCGGCCTCGCTGTGCGCGCCAAGGCGGACTCCTCCCCCGTGACGCTCGCGGACAGCGCCTCCGAGGCCATCATTCTCGAGCAACTGGCCCGCTGCTCCCCGGGCACGCCGGTCGTGGCAGAGGAAGAGGTCGCGGAAGGTCGAGTACCGGCGGTCGCGGAGGAGTTCTTTCTGGTGGACCCCCTGGATGGAACGAAGGAATTCATCGCCGGACGGAGCGAATTCACGGTGAATATTGCCCTGGTTCGCGACCGCGTGCCGGTCATGGGCGTCGTGTACGCTCCGGGCCTTGGTCGGCTGTACGCAGCGAATGCCAGCGCCGGCGGCGTCTTTCGCTGCGACCTCGACCTCCACAAGGCGCGCAAGTCGGGCGGGGATGATGATGTGGCGCCAGCACGCACACCCATCCACGTGCGCGCCGTGCCGCTGCAGGGAATCACCGCCGTGGCCTCGCGCTCGCATTCCTCCCCAGAGACCGAGGCCTACCTGGCGGGCTACAAGATCGCCGAGCGCATCTCGATCGGCTCGTCGCTCAAGTTCTGCCTGATCGCAGAGGGGAGCGCCGATCTGTATCCGCGGCTCGGACCGACGATGGAATGGGACACCGCCGCAGGTCACGCAGTCGTGCTCGCTGCGGGCGGCTCGGTGGTCGCAGCCGATGGGCAGCCGTTGCTCTACGGCAAACCGGGCTATCGCAATCCATTTTTCATCGCGAGCGGGCCCCTCGCACCGCGACCCGTTGCGGGCTGATCGCAGTGCTGTCGCCTCATCTCAAGCGGCTGGAGGCCGAGTCGATCGAGATCATGCGGGAGGTCGCCGCGGAGCTTCACAACCCCGTGATGCTGTATTCGATCGGCAAGGACTCGGGCGTCATGCTGCACGTCGCGCTCAAGGCCTTCCATCCGGGCAAGCCGCCTTTCCCGCTGCTGCACATCGACACGGGGTGGAAGTTCCGCGACATGATCCGGCATCGAGACTGGGTCGCCGAGCGCTACGGCGTCAAGCTGCTCGTCTACACCAATCCGGAGGGCCGCGCCCGCGGGATCGATCCGATCACCTCCGGCTCGCAGCTGCATACGCAGGTCATGAAGACCGAGGCGCTCAAGCAGGCGCTCGATCAGTTTGGATTCGATGCGGCATTCGGTGGGGCGAGGCGTGACGAGGAGAAGAGCCGCGCCAAGGAGCGTATCTTCTCGTTTCGCTCGCCGGGTCATGTGTGGGACCCGCGCAATCAGCGACCCGAGCTCTGGCGGCTCTACAACACGCGCATCGGCAAGGGTGAGACGCTGCGCGTCTTCCCGCTCTCGAACTGGACCGAGCTCGACATCTGGCAATACACGCGTGCCGAGGATATCCCGGTGGTGCCGCTGTACTTCGCGGCGCCGCGTCCCGTGGTGCGGCGCGACGGGCTGCTCATCGTACGAGATGATGAGCGCCTGCCGCTCGCGCCCGGCGAGCGCGAGGAGATCCGCACGGTGCGATTCAGGTCGCTCGGTTGCTATCCCTTGAGCGCTGCGATCGACAGTACCGCCACCACGCTCGACGCCATCATCGAGGAGATGTTCGCGACGCGCACGTCCGAGCGCTCCGGGCGGGTGATCGACGCGGATCAGCTGGCTTCCATGGAGAAGAAGAAGCGTGAAGGCTACTTCTGATATGCAGCAGGTCGTCGTGAGTGCCGCGGGCGCAAGCGGGCCCACCAAGGGGTTGTTGCGGTTTCTCACGTGTGGCTCGGTGGACGACGGCAAGTCGACGCTCATCGGCCGCCTGCTCTACGACAGCAAGCTCATCCTCGAGGACCAGCTCGAAGCGCTCCGGCGCGACAGCGCGAAGCATGGCACGACAGGAGAGGAGCTGGATTTTGCGCTGCTGGTCGACGGCCTCGAAGCCGAGCGCGAGCAGGGCATCACGATCGACGTGGCGTACCGCTTCTTCAGCACGCCGCTGCGCTCGTTCATCGTCGCCGACACACCCGGACACGAGCAGTACACGCGCAACATGGCAACCGGTGCCTCCAACTCCGAGGCGGCGGTCATCCTCATCGATGCTCGCAAGGGAGTGCTCACCCAGACGCGCCGCCACAGCTACATCTGCGCGCTGCTCGGCATCCGTCACGTTGCGCTCGCCGTGAACAAGATCGATCTGGTGGATTTCTCCGCGGAACGTTTCCATCACATCGTGGGGGACTACTTCGGGTTTGCCAAGGCGCTGGGCTTCGCCTCGGTCACTCCCATCCCGATCTCGGCGCGTTACGGGGACAACGTCTCGGGGCGCTCGGCGCGCATGGGCTGGTACGAGGGTCCCACGCTGCTCGAGTATCTCGAATCGGTCGAGGCCGAGCCGGGGCTTCTAGACCGGCCGTTCCGCTTTCCGGTGCAGTGGGTCAACCGGCCGAACCTGGATTTTCGCGGCTACTCGGGCAGCGTGGCCTCCGGAGCGGTCGTGGTGGGGGACCGGGTGGTCGTCGCTGCTTCGGGACGGGAGTCCATCGTGCGGCGCATCGTCACGGCGGACGGTGATCAGCACGAAGCACGCGTGGGAGATGCGGTGACGCTCGTGCTGGCCGACGAGATCGACATCGCGCGCGGTGATGTGCTCGCGCGCGCGGATGCGCGCCCCGAAGTCGTCGATCAGTTCGCGGCTCACCTCCTGTGGATGGCGGACGAGCCGATGCTGCCCGGCCGCTCGTATCTCATGCGCATCGGCACGAAGTACGTGCCGGCTCGCGTGACCACGCTCAAACACAAGGTGGACGTGAACACCCTCGAGCACTTCGCGGCCAAGACGCTCGGCTTGAACGAGATCGGCCTCTGCAATCTCGTAACCGCCTCGCCCGTGGCGCTCGATCCCTATCTCGAGAATCGTCAAACCGGAGCCTTCGTCCTGATCGATCGCTTCAACAACGCGACCGTCGGGGCAGGGATGATCACGTTCGGCCTGCGCCGGGCGACCAACGTGCACCTGCAGAGTCTTGCGATCGATCGGGAAGCTCGCGTGCGCCGCAACGGCCACAAAGCCGCGATCCTGTGGTTCACCGGACTTTCGGGCTCTGGCAAGTCCACGATCGCCAATCTCGTCGAGAAGGAGCTGCATGCCCAGGGCGCACACACGTATCTGCTCGACGGCGACAACGTGCGTCATGGGCTGAACCGAGATCTGGGGTTCACCGACGCCGATCGTGTGGAGAACATCCGCCGCGTGGGCGAGGTCGCGCGCCTGTTCATCGATGCGGGGCTCCTGGTGCTGTGCTCGTTCATCTCTCCATTCCGCGCCGAGCGGCGCATGGTTCGCGAGCTGGTCGGGGAGGGCGAGTTCATCGAGATCTTCATCGATACGCCGATCGAGGAATGCATACGCCGCGATCCGAAGGGCCTTTATTCGCGCGCGCGCGCAGGCAAGATCAAGAACTTCACCGGCATCGACTCACCGTACGAGGTGCCGGAGCACCCCGAGATGGTGATCTCCACGAGCGATGCGACTGCCCAGGAGGCGGCCCACCGGGTGATCGAGGAGATGCGATCGCGGGGAGTCATCGGCTGATCAGCGCTCCCGCCCGCCGGCGCGCCGCCGGCGAGAGCGTGGACACGTAAGCGGAGTCCCGATCGAAGAATCTCCAGGGCCGTCGCGCCCACTCACCCGCGTAGTCCACCCCGATGCGCGGAGCGGCCGCGATCCGGACTGCGCGCGCTGCACGCCGCGGTGGCCTCGCGAGCCATAGCACATCGCCGCGCAGATCCGCGCCGTTGAGCGAGCGATCGATGCCCATCGAGCGGCACAGAAGCCCCGGTCCCCATGTGCCGTGCTCGATACCGGCAAGGGGCTCGAGTGCGCGCAGCAGCACCGCATGCGGGACGCCAACCCGGGAGGTGACGACGTTCAGACAGTTCCAGAATCCATAGATGAAATAGACATATGCGTGGCCGGGTGGCCCGAACATCACCTCGGTGCGGTGCGTGCGGCGCCCGCCTGCAGAATGCGCGGCGAGGTCCTGCGGCCCCATGTAGGCTTCCGTCTCGACGATCCGCCCCACGCGCAGCACCCCGCGCTCGTTGCGCACGAGGTGTAGACCGAGAAGCTCAGGGGCTACGCTGAGCGCGGAGCGATTAAAGAACGACCGCGGCAGCCGCGCGCCTTCGCATGCGCTTGATTTGAGATTGACCCGCTGCAAGCTCGGGAAGCATAGCAGCGGATGCGCCGCGGACCGCAGCGCATTGCGGGCGCACTCAGCCCCGCTGGGGCAGCTTCGTGTTCAGGGCCGTGCTGGGGCTTGCAACGGTCAGCTTGTCATCGATCGTCCGGACGCCCGGGGTGGCGCGCGTGATCTCGAGCGCACGCTGCGCCATCGCGGCATCGTCCACCTCGCCATCGAGCGTCACTCGACCCTGAGCCGTCTGCACGTCGATCTCGCTGGCCCTGATGTGGGGGTCGTGGATGAGAGCCGTCTGCACTCGGGTGGTGATTGCAGTGTCGCCGACGTACGCCGTGGTCGCAGCCTCGTGCGCGCGAAACAGCGAGCATCCCGTCGCACCCAGCGAGAGGGTGAGGGCCAGCACCGCGGCGCGAAATGTCGAACTCATGAGAGCACTCCCGTGGACCGGATGAGCATGATCGAGCAAGCCTCGTACCGGCTCGCGTGCCAATGTCTCACTCCAACGACGAAGGCGCGCTTGGCACGGGTTCCGTGACTCCGACATGCAGCCGCGGGCATCAGATTTGACGTACAATGCGGGCCCTTGTCCAACTCATTGACGGGGCAGGCTTTGTTAAAGCAAGTCAGGGAAATGCGTGGCCGGTCACGCGCGAATTGCGCGGACCGGAAGAACCACCCGCCGACCGGCGATGTCAGCCGGACACCGACACACATTCAGACGTTTGTGCCCCCCCGTATCGGCCAGCTCGTGCTCGTTCTCGCGTTGTCGCTCGCATGGCTCCCGGGCCGGGCCGCCGTGTACGAGCTCGGCGAGGGGGATAGCACCCAGGTGATCGGCGAGGATATCCATATCAAGACGCGCTATTCGGACACTCTCTACGATATTGCGCGTCAGTACGGTCTGGGGTCCGAGGAGATCATTCGCGCCAATCCCGGGGTCGACCCATGGCTGCCGGGCGAGGGCACCGCGATCGTCATCCCCGGTCGCAGGATCCTGCCACCCGGCCCACGCGATGGCATCGTCGTGAATATTCCCGAGCACCGCCTCTACTACTATCCAAAGCCGAAGAGGCACGCCAAGCGCGTCGTGATCACCTACCCCGTGAGCATCGGCAAGATGGACTGGAAGACACCCCTGGGACTTACCCGGGTGATCCAGAAGCAGAAGCACCCGTATTGGTATCCGCCGGAATCGGTTCGCAAGGAGCACGCGGCAAACGGAGACCCGATTCCCAAGGTCGTGCCGCCGGGACCGGCCAATCCTCTCGGCGACTTCGCCATGCGCCTGGCGGTCAAACCGGGCGACTATCTCATTCATGGAACCAACAATCCCCTGGCGGTCGGCATGCCGGTCACGCATGGGTGCATCCGCATGTATCCGGAGGATGTGGCTGCGCTGTTTCCCACCGTACCGGTGGGCACCAAGGTGTACCTCATCAACGATCCGGTGAAGGTGGCCTACGTCGACGGCGAGCTGCTGCTCGAGGTCCATCCGCCCGTGGACGACCAGGGACAAACGATCCAACCGGAGCTCGCGCAGTTCGAGCAGCTGCTCGACCAGGCGCTCGGCAGCACAACGGCGGCGATCAACTGGGATTACGCCATCCAGACGCTGAAGGTCTCGAATGGCATTCCGGTGACGGTGGGACTCCAGGCGGACCTGGACTCCGACCCCGCGACCCCGCAGCCGAAGTCGGCAGGACCGCAGACGCAGTCAGGTCCGAGGGCGACCCCCACGCTTTCCTCTACCGCACCGGGAACGCCCTGAGAGGTCGGGTGGGATTGCATGCTCGCGTTGCGCGCACACTCCCCGGGTGCGCCGTTGCGGGCGCAAGAGGTGACGCTGCCTGAGCCCAGCGCGCTGCAGATTCTCGCGCGAGTTCGCGCCTGTGGGGTCTGCCGCACCGATCTTCATGTCGTCGATGGCGAGCTGCCGGACATCCCCTTCCCCGTGACGCCCGGCCACGAGATCGTCGGCGTGGTGGCACGCACCGGTCGCGGCGTGTCGCGGCTGCGGGTGGGCGACCGCGTGGGAATTCCCTGGCTCGGCGAGACCTGCGGAACGTGCTCCTACTGCCGCAGCGGGCGCGAGAATCTCTGCGATCGCGCGCGCTTCACGGGCTATACCCTCGATGGGGGCTACGCCGAATACGTGCTCGCCGATTCGCGCTACTGCTGCGAGATTCCGGCGCGCTATGCAGATGCACAGGCCGCGCCGTTGCTCTGTGCGGGCCTCATCGGCTATCGCGCGTATCGCGCGGCGGGTGAGGGCACACTGGGACTCTATGGGTTCGGTGCCGCGGCGCACCTGCTGGCGCAGGTGGCGCGCGCACAGGGCCGCGACGTGTTCGCGTTCACGCGTCCGGGGGATCTCGCAGGACAGGCTTTCGCGCGGGAGTTGGGCGCGGCATGGGCCGGAGACTCGAGCGACTCGCCTCCGGAGCCGCTCGATGCGGCCATCATCTTCGCCCCGGTCGGCGAGCTGGTCCCGGCGGCGCTGGCGGCCACCCGCAAGGGTGGACGGGTGGTCTGCGCCGGAATCCATATGAGCGACATCCCGGGCTTTCCGTATCGCATGCTCTGGGGCGAGCGCTCGATCTCCTCCGTGGCGAATCTCACGCGCGCGGACGCCACCGAGTTCATGCAGATTGCGGCGGCCGTTCCCCTGCATCCCAGTGTCGAGACCTTCCCTCTGAGCGAGGCGAACCAGGCACTCCAGAGACTGCGCGAGGGCACGCTGCAGGGCGCAGCCGTGCTGGTGCCCCCTCAGGCCGCCGGCGCCTGAGGCACGCCGCAGGCGAGCGCGGCTTGTGCGAGGAGTCCGTCCTCGTCATTCGGGATGACCCACACCTCGGCCATGCTCCCTGAGCGGCTGATGCGCGCCTCGATGCCGAGCGCGTTGTCGTTGGCCTGCGGCTCCAGCTCGATGCCGGCCCACGCCAGGGGCGCCAGAATGCGCGCGCGCACCTCGGGGGCGTGCTCCCCCACGCCACCTCCGAAGACGATGCCGTCGCAGCCTCGCAGGACCGCGAGGTATGCGCCCAGATACTTGGTCGCGCGATAGCAATACAGATCGATTGCGAACTGCGAAGCGGGAGCCCGAGGCTCGGCCAGGAGCTGCCGCATCTCCGCGCTCACTCCCGAGACTCCCTTCAGACCACACTCGCGGTTGAGCCACTCGACGATGCGCTCGGGTGAGATGCCCTGCTTGGACGCCAGATAGGTGACCGCGGCGGGATCGAGATCGCCGCAGCGTGTGCCCATGACCAGTCCCTCGAGCGGGGAGAACCCCATGCTCGTGTCGAGCGGGTGGCCGCGCTCGATCGCCGTCGCGGAGCTGCCGCCACCGAGCTGCAACGTGACGACGCGGCCGCCCTCCGGGTGCTTCGGATGAAGCGCACACCAGCGTTGCCACATCGCCTGATGTGCCAGGCCATGGAACCCGTAGCGGCGCACGCCGAGCTCGGATCCGCGCGTGCTCGGCAGCGCGTACTCCGCGGCAACTCGAGGGAGCGATGTGTAGAAGGACGTGTCGAATGCGGCCACCTGCGGCACCTCTCGGCCGCACACCGCCTGTGCAGCCGCAATCCATTCGAGCGCCACGGGGTTGTGCAATGGGGCGAGCTCCGAGAGCTCGCGGATCGCAGTCACGACAGATGCATCGATGAGCGTGGGTTTTGCAAATCGGGTCCCGCCGTGCACCACGCGATGCGCGACCGCAACGAGCTGCGAGGCATCGAGCTCGCGCAGGAACGCACCCAGCAGCGCGTGCGAGTCGAGGCCGCGCCCGTTGTGCTGCTCGCGCCGCAGAGCCTGCACATCGGCGCCCGCGCCCTGGAATGCGGCGAGCTTGACGGAGGTGCTGCCGCTATTGACCGTGAGGACGAACACGGGGATCGACTCGAACCTCCGCAGGAAGTCGTGGGTGCAAGACTTGCTCCTGTCATCCTCCTGTCCTGCGCCTTGCCTATGCTGCATGCGCGGACCACACTCGGATGACTCGCCGCATCATGACAGAGGTCTGCCGATGGACGGAAATTCACTGCTGAGGCTCAAAGCGCGCGGTCAGAGCATCTGGCTCGATGACATCCATCGGCGCATGCTGAGCGATGGCACGCTTGCTCGGATGATCGAAGCCGACGGTCTCTCCGGCCTGACCTCGAACCCGGCCATCTTCGCCAAGGCGATCATGAGCCATCCGGAGTATCAGTCCGCGGTCACGGAGCTGATGCCGAAGGTCACGAACGGCGTGGACCTGTACGAATCGATCGTCATCGACGACATACGCCGTGCGGCGGATCTGTTTCGCTCCACGTATCAGCGTTCCGAGGGAACCGACGGCTTCGTGAGCCTCGAGGTCTCCCCGCATCTTGCGAACGAGACACAGAAGAGCATCGCGGAAGGTCGCCGGCTCTGGGGGAGGCTCGAGCGCAACAATGCCATGATCAAGATACCCGGAACGCTCGCAGGGCTCCCTGCCGTGCGCGCGCTGATTGCCGAGGGCATCAATGTCAACGTGACCTTGCTCTTCTCGCCCGCGCGGTACAAGCAAGTGGTCGACGCCTATCTCTCCGGTCTCGAGCAGCGCGTGCAGCGCGGTGGCGACATCCGCACCGTAGCCTCCGTCGCGAGCTTCTTCCTGAGTCGAATCGATACGCTCGTTGATGGCCTGCTCGATGAGCATGCAGGCCAGGGCCGCGGCGAGGCCCGCTCGCTGCGCGGGCGCACTGCTACGGCGCTCGCCTCGCAGGCCTACCAGGAGTATCGCGCGGTCATTGCCTCGGAGCGCTGGCGGGACCTCGCGGGGCGCGGCGCCCGGCCCCAGCGTCTGCTCTGGGCTTCGACATCCACCAAGGACCCCCGCTACAGCGATGTGAAGTACGTCGAGGAGCTCATTGCAGCCGAGACCATCAACACACTGCCGCTCGAGACTCTTGCGGCATATCGGCATCACGGCAAGGGCGGGGCAGGCCTGTCAGCCTACCAGGGCGAGACGGCACGCATCCAGCGCGAGCTTGCTGCGCTCGGGATCGATCTCGACCGCGCGGCGCAGCAGCTCGAGGCTGAAGGCGTGCGCAAGTTCTCCGAGCCGTTCGACCAGCTGCAAGGCTGGCTCGAGCAGCAGAGACACTGACTCGGGCAGCGTGGCTGCAGACAGCGTAGACAACCTCGAAGGGGCAATGTCATGCTCCAGGATCCCGCGCGGTGGCGGGAATCCTCGAAGCAGTGGAGGTGGCTCATGCATGGGAATAGCGTGATCACACTTCGTCCGGCACGCGCAGCATGGCCTCCGATCGCAGGTGCACCACGCGCGGATGCCGATGCAGTCTATGGCTGTGTCGATTGGTACTTGTATCAGGACCGCGCTCTTGCGAGCTGCGCCGCCGGGCCGCAGAGCGTATCTCCCGGGGCGGGAATCCCCGCCACCGAATCGCTCGTCGCGGCCTGACGGACGGGGCCGTTCCCCGCCCATCCCGCGCGCTCGAGCTTTGGCTCGGCGTTCAGCCGAGCCTTGAGCGTGGCGCCTTGCAACGCGGGCCGCTCATCCCCATGGAAGCCTCTGGTCGGCCGAGGAGTCTTGCGTGAGTTCGATCGATCGCATCGCCTGGATGTGGGACGAGGCGCTTCATGCTCTCGAGCAGGCCGAGCGACGCCAGCGGCGTTTCTACGGGCTGAAGGGCATGCACTCGGCCCAGCCGCTGTGGGAGCCGCCGGCCGATATCTTCGAGAGTGAGTCGCAGATCCTGATCTCGATCGCTCTTCCCGGGGTGCATCCCGACAGCGTCAGTGTCGAGGTGACCCCCAACGGTATCGTGATCAGCGCGGAGCGCCCGCTGCCTGCCGAGCTTGCAGCCATGCGCGTGCGTCGGCTCGAGATCCCCTATGGACGCTTCGAGCGCCACCTCGATCTTGCGAGTGGTCGCTATGCGCTGACCGAGCGCTGCATGGCCGACGGGTGCCTGACGCTGCGCTTGCGCCGGGAGTAGCTCGGGAGAGCCTGAGGAGTGGTGATGGCCGAAGAGAGTGTCGAGCTCGTGATCCTGCCGGTACGCGACATCGTGCTGTTTCCCGGCGTGGTTCTCCCAATCGCCGTCAATCGGCCGCGATCGACCGCGGCGGCGCAGGAAGCCGTGCGAACGCGCGGCCGCATCGGGTTTCTGTTGCAGAAGGACCCCGCGGTCGAGGATCCGCGCCCCGAGGACCTCTGCCGCGTGGGCACCGTGGCCACCGTGGTGCGCTTCGTCACCGCGGCCGACGGCGTGCACCACCTCATCTGCCAGGGCGAACAGCGCTTCGAGGTGCGTGAGTTCCTGCCCGGCGCCGAGACGCTCAAGGCCCGGGTGATGCTGCACGCGGATCCGGAGACCGTGACTGGAGAGATCGAGGCGCGTGCCTTGTATCTGCGCGATCGCGCCGTGGAGGCGCTGCAGTTGCTTCCGCAAACTCCCGCCGAGCTCCTGGCCACCATTCAAGCCGTGAAGTCGCCGGGCGCGCTCGCGGATCTCGTGATCAGCGTGACCGATGTGGCCACGGCGGAGAAGCAGGCGATCCTGGAAACCTTCGATCTCACGGCGCGACTGGATCGGGTGATCGGGGCCCTCGGCAAGCGCATCGAGGTGCTCAAGCTCTCGCGTGAGATCGGCGAGAAGACGCGCGAGGCCCTGAGCGAGCGGCAGAAGGAAGCGGTGCTGCGTGAGCAGCTGCGCCAGATCCGTCGCGAGCTCGGCGAGGACGAGGAGGGACCGTCCGTCGAGCTGAAAGAGCTGAAGGAGGCCATCGAGCGCGCGGGCATGCCCGAGGAGGCGCGCGAGCAGGCCGGGCGCGAGCTGCAGCGCCTGGAGCGCATGCCCGAGGCGAGCGGCGAGTACTCGATGCTGCGGACGTACCTCGACTGGCTGGTCGCGCTTCCCTGGTCCAAGCTCGATCCGGAAAACCTCGACATCGAGGGCGCGCGCCGCGTGCTCGATGCGGACCACTTCGGCCTGGAGAAGGTCAAACGCCGCATTCTGGAGTTTCTGGCCGTCCGCAAGCTCAACCCCGAGGGACGCAGTCCCATCCTGTGCTTCGTGGGCCCTCCAGGGGTGGGGAAGACCTCGCTCGGGCAAAGCATCGCGCGGGCGCTCGGGCTGAAGTTCGTGCGCGTGAGCCTCGGCGGTGTGCACGATGAGGCCGAGATCAGAGGGCATCGCCGGACCTACCTGGGCGCATTGCCCGGCAACATCATCCAGGCGTTGCGCCGGGCCGGAACCCGCAATCCAGTCCTGATGCTCGATGAGGTGGACAAGCTCTCGGCGAGTATCCAGGGCGACCCGTACTCCGCACTGCTCGAGGTGCTCGACCCGGAGCAGAACTCCACCTTCCGCGATAATTACATCGGCCTGCCATTCGATCTGAGCAAGGTGCTGTTCGTGTGCACCGCGAATGTGCTCGATGGCATCCCCGGTCCCGTACGCGACCGCATGGAGGTGATCGAGCTCACGGGCTATACGGAGGAGGAGAAACTGCAGATCGCGCGGCGCTACCTTCTGGCGCGCCAGCTCACCGCGAACGGCCTTGCAGCCGGTCAGGTGCAGTTCAGCGACGAGGCGCTCGCGCGGGTCATCGCCGACTACACGCGCGAGTCCGGTGTGCGCAGCCTCGAGCGACAGATCGGGGCAGTCCTGCGCTCGCTCGCCGTGAGCATCGCCGCGGGGCGCGAACAGGCGGTGACGGTCGGACCCGATGAGGTTGCGCGAATCCTCGGCGCCCCCCGCTATCAGGGCGAGATCGCGATGCGCACCAGCGTCCCCGGCGTTGCCACCGGACTTGCGTGGACACCCGTGGGCGGGGACATCCTCTTCGTGGAGTCCAGCCGTGTGCCCGGCAGCGGACGACTCATCCTCACCGGTCAGCTCGGCGATGTGATGAAGGAGAGCGCGCAAGCCGCCGTCACGCTCGTCAAGGCCCAGGCGGAGCGCCTCGGATTCGATGCCACCGGCTTCGACAAGTCCGATCTGCACATTCATGTGCCCGCGGGCGCCATTCCGAAGGACGGCCCCAGTGCCGGCGTTGCCATCTTCACCTCCCTCGCCTCGCTGCTCTCGGGGCGTACGGTGCGCAGCGACGTCGCAATGACGGGTGAGATCAGCCTGCGCGGCCTGGTGCTCCCCGTCGGAGGCATCAAGGAGAAGACGGTCGCCGCGGCCCG